>OHAJ01000933.1_pt1 | contig 21788 bp, 20 predicted proteins | sample 1577101 | NCBI WGS metagenome assembly OHAJ01 (sample SAMEA3541531, study PRJEB24748) | human gut metagenome | biome: human gut; feature: human-associated habitat; material: faeces | place: China | collected 2012
TGTTGACTCTGGCAAAATCCGGTTTGCCAGGAGAGGGCCAGGACATAGCGATCAAAATCGCCATACTGTTTTGCCTGCAACGCTACGGCGTTGGCAGAAGAGAAGGGAAGCAGAGAAACCGCGAGCAACGCGGCGTTACGCCAGAATGCTTTCATAATGGGTGTGGAACTCATACATACACTGAATACTATCTATTAAATCATAAAAAAGCCCGCCAGGTGGGCTTACCTGGCGGGCGTGATGATTTATTCAGCGTTTGGCGAACGTATTAGTTCCACATGGCGAGAATCGGCCAGCCAACCAACAGCAACATAGAGATGTAAATCACCCCGAAGATTGCGCCAAGACGCCAGTAATCTTTTGATTTCACATAGCCACAGCCGTAAATAATCACCCCAGGACCGGTTGCATACGGCGTCAGACAGCCCATGATACCGATAGACAGCACCAGCAGGATACACAGTTGTTCCATTGGTACGCCCGGAATACCTTTACCGACGGCCAGAATAACCGGCAGCATGGTTGCGGTGTGCGCAGACAGGCTGGCAAACAGGTAGTGTGCAAAGTAGAACACCAGAACCAGTACAATCACCGTTGCGTTTGGTGAGAATCCTTCCAGGTGCGTACTCATGGTACCGGCGAACCAGTCAATAAAACCAGAACGAGTCAGGCCGTTAGCCATCACAACCAGAGTTGCCAGGTTGACCAGCGTGTTCCATGCGCTGTTATAGCGGGTAATGTCTTTCCACGGCACAACGTGCAGAGCCAGCATTAGCGAAACTGCCAGCAGACCAACCGCAGTAGCATTAATGACTTCACTGCCAAATACCCACAAACCTAAGCTGAGCAATACAAGGCCAATCAGCGTCCACTCTCTGCGTGTCAGCGCACCCATGGTTTTTAGTTCATCACCCGCCCAGGTTGCCACTTCTTCACTGTGTGTGATTTCCGGTTTGTACAGCACGTAGGAAAGCCACGGCGCAATGATAAGCAAGATAACCCCAACCGGCAGGAAGCAGAGGAACCACTGCAACCAGCTAATCTGGATACCGGCAATTTTGCTGACGAACTCCAGACCCAGCACGTTTGGTGCCGCACCGGTGACAAACATGGACGAACTCAGACTGGTACTAATGACCATCATCCACATCAAATAGCCGCCAATACGACGCGCGGACGGATCGTTGGGGAATGATTTAAACAGCGGCGGCAGGTTTTTAATGACCGGAAAAACCGTACCCCCGGTACGCGCGGTGTTGGACGGTGTAAACGGTGCCAGCAGAATGTCGATAATGACAATCGCATAACCCAACGTCAGCGTGCGTTTGCCCATGAATTTCACCAGGAAAAGGGCAATGCGACGACCTAACCCGGAAACTTCATACCCTAATGCAAAAATAAATGCGCCAAATACCAGCCATACCGTGGTGCTGGAAAAACCAGCCAGACCCCATTTCAGCGCCTGTTTTTGCGCATTAAACGCTGGGTCAGCTAATTCTTTGGCATCAAAGAGCAGGTAATTACTGCCAATAACGCAAATAGTAACCGCAATAAAACTGATCGCTGTTGCCGGAATTGGCTCGAGGATCATGCCGACAATCATTGCCACAAACACAGCGAAGTAATGCCATGCCTGTGGTGGCATACCGTCGGGGACAGGGATAAGAAACATGACACCCATCACCACCAGTGGGGCCAATAGTTTCCATATATTATCTTTTGCTAAAGACATACGGGTTCTCCGAAAATTAATATTTCCAAATTTATCAAGTGCTTAAATAATTAAATCTGTGCTAAAAACCAGGTAAGGATCAGCAGGTCGGCACTGCCGCCTGGACTGAGATTTCGTTCGATACACTCCCTGTCGAACTGCCGGAGATAATCGAGATCGGCGGGGGTTCGAATGCCCCCTTTTTGCAATAATGTTTGCGCCTCGCGCTGTAGCCAGCGCAGGCCCCCCTCGCCACCGCGCGATGCAACGTTGGTATCGCCGTTGATCGCCATCAGTAGGAGCAAGGTATCGAGCAATGCCAGTTCAGGATCTAACCCCTGATCCAGCAGAGTGAGGTAATGCGGCAAGGCGTGATTGATCACCAGTGGATAACCCGCTTCGGCTTCACCGCGTGCGCCGGTAAGGCCAAGCTGTTGGTACAACCGTTGACCTGCCGTCAGTTGTGAATTATTGGTACGCAGTTCGCGATCGGTCAGGCCACGGCAGAAACTTGCCGCCGTAGAACAAACGGTTGTTGGCGTTACCGGTTGGTTGAGTTGAAGCAAACGGCCAATTGCCGCACATAGCAGCCCTAAAGAAAAAATGCTGCCTTTATGCGTGTTTACGCCCGCAGTGGCGCGGAACATATCACCTTCGCAAGCCATACCAATTGGGCGTAATCCGTGGAGTACCGCTTCTGGTGCCATTTCCGCACTACAGGCACCAAATTCAATGAAACGGGGTAGCCAGCCCTGAATCGCCAGCGCGCTGCGGTGGAAATCTTCCAGCGCCATATCTTTGTGCGCACCGCAGTTAATGCGATCCACGAGGCCTGGTTTCGGTGACAGATTGACTTCAGTCAGCATGGCGCGCCAGCCCAGCAGGGCGTACTCATCGATTAATGACGTCGCAAGCTTTGTGGTTTTAGTTGACGTTGCAGGCATCGACATCGTTCAGCAGTGCCTCCATGCGGTTGAGTAAATCGGTCAGTTGATGGGTTTTTCCACGTGCGCAGACGGCTGCGCTTTGCTCGCACAACAGGCAGCGGCGAGGCGGCAGTGAATAGTCGCGGCGGGAGAGAATTTCGCCTTCGGGCGTCAGGACATCGATATCCCATAACCGCCCGAGAGGATGACTATGTTCAAGCTCAATGGTGGCGAGCTTGAGGTCGCGAGCCGGGGCGGCAATGCTCAACATGCCCTCCGGCCCGCTGGCGGAAACCAGTGCAGCCTGCTCCTGAATTTGCCAGCCCTGTTTTGCGGCTAAGGCACGCAAGGCTGTCACGCCATGATTAAAAATTCGGCGTGTGACCTCGCAGTCTTTAATCGGCCCAGGCGCAACCACGGTAAAGGAGACCAGTGGAACAGGATGGCGCATGAGCCAGACGTGTTGCCGTGCTTGCCTTTCATCCCGGCTGACGAGCAGCTCGGGAATTGATACCGCATGGTGGCTGGCGAGTTCAGGAAGCAGGTGCATGGCTTATTCCTTCACCTGATGCACAACATCGATCACCGAGCCATCGCGGTAACGCACAACGGCAACGACGCGGTCGGTGAATTCAATCGGCTGTGGTTCACCGGTCAGCAGACGCGCACGTTCGCGCAGCCACTCAATGGAAACCACTTTAATGCCCGCTTCCTGCAGACGTTCTGCCAGTTCCGGACGTGCCGGGTTAACTGCGATACCGTGGTCTGTGACCAGAATATCGACACTGGAGCCCGGGGTGATGCAGGTCAGCACGTTATCCACCAGAGTCGGAATACGACCGCGTACCAGCGGCGCGACGATGATGGAAAGCGCAGAGGCAATTGCGGTATCGCAGTGACCACCGGAAGCACCACGCAGTACGCCGTCAGAGCCGGTCAGCACGTTAACGTTGAACTGGGTGTCAATTTCCAGCGCGCTCAGTACCACCACGTCGAGACGATCAACCGATGCGCCTTTCGAACCCCAGTTAGCGTACTGGTTGGCGCTGATTTCGATGTGATTGGGGTTACGGGCCAGCGATTGCGCAGCATGGCTGTCAAAGCTCTGCACATCCAGCAGTTTGCGGATCAGACCTTTTTCGTGCAGGTCAACCATCGTCGCGGTAATACCGCCAAGGGCGAAGTCGGCGCGAATATCGCGGCTACGCATTTTGTCTTCCAGGAAACGGGTTACCGCCAGCGATGCGCCGCCGGTGCCGGTTTGCATGGAGAAACCTTCTTTGAAGTAGCCAGAGTTGACAATCACATCCGCAGCGCTACGGGCAATAAGCAGTTCGCGCGGGTTAGTGGTCATACGGGTAGCGCCAGCGCCGATTTTTGCAGCATCGCCAACGCGATCAACTTTGACGATCAGATCAACCTGATCTTGCTCAATGCTTGCCGGATTATGCGGATAAGGCAGCAGTTCTTCGGTAAGCATCACAACCTGTTTTGCGTTGTCGGCATCAACCATTGCATAGCCGAGGGAGCCGCAGCAGGCTTTACCGGTGTAGCCGTTGGCATTACCGAATTCATCACAGGACGGGACGCCGAGGAAAGCCACGTCGATATTCAGTTCGCCGCTCTGTACCAGATGCACACGTCCGCCGTGAGAGTGGATCTGCACCGGTTCCGCCAGCAGACCACGGGAGATCTCTTCCGCCAGTGGACCACGCAGGCCGGAGGTATAAATGCGGGTAACCACGCCCTGGCGAATGTGTTCTACCAGCGGCGCATGGCAATCACTCAGGGAGCTGGACGCCAGGGTCAGGTTTTTAAAGCCCATCTTCGCGATGACGTCCATCACCATATTGACGGTCAGGTCACCGCCACGGAAAGCGTGATGGAAGGAAACCGTCATGCCGTCCTGTAAACCAGAGCGACGAATCGCTTCTTCCAGGTTGGCGCACAGTTTGCGATCGCGCGCTTTTTCAGCCTGGTAGGTTTGCTTTGGTGAGTTCTGGAAAGCGGCAAGATCGCATTCAGCGCGACGATTCCAGGCCGCTACCCGTTCTTGTCGTTGAGATTGTTCAATTTTCTGCGTCATTTTGATTGCCTTATTCTTCGCGGATGCCGGAAAGTTCTGCACGGGAGAGCACCAGACGGGCGCGATCGATAACCGGACCGTCCACCATCTTGCCGTTCAGGGAAACCACGCCGAGGCCTTCGCGAGCGGCGGCTTCAGCGGCTTCTACGACGCGGCGGGCGTGATCCACTTCTTTCTGGGTCGGTGCGTAGAGGTTGTGCAGCAGATCAATCTGACGCGGGTTGATCAGCGATTTGCCGTCAAAGCCCAGCTGTTTGATGTGGGCGGCTTCTTGCAGGAATCCAGCTTCGTTGTTAGCGTCGGAATAGACGGTATCGAACGCCTGAATACCCGCAGAGCGCGCGGCCTGCAAAATGGAGCAGCGAGCGAACAGCAGTTCAGTTCCTTCCGGGGAGCGTTCTGTACGCAGGTTGCGCACATAGTCTTCTGCACCGAGGGCGATACCGATCAAACGCTCGGAAGCGTGAGCGATTTCCACTGCGCGGGTAATGCCCAGCGGAGATTCAATCGCCGCCAGCAGGCCGGTGCTGCCGGGTTCACGACCACAGGCTTTTTCGATACGCAGGATCTCTTTTTCGATATCCAGAACATCCTGAGCGGTATCGGTTTTCGGCAGACGCACAACGTCCGCACCACCGCGAACGACGGCTTCCAGGTCGTTGACACCCCATTCGGAATCCAGCGCGTTGACACGCACAATGGTTTCAATATCGCGATACAGCGGATGTTGCAGCGCGTGGTAAACCATGCGGCGGGCGGTGTCTTTTTCACGCAATGCTACGGAGTCTTCGAGGTCAAACATCAGGGCATCAGCCGGGTAGATGAAGGAGTTGCTGACCATCGCGGCATTGGCACCAGGCACAAACAACATGCTGCGGCGGGTGCGAGTTTTACGTTGTTGCAGCGAAGCGGAAATCATTGGCAATCCTCCCATGGCAGAGCCGGGATACCGCTGGCGCGTGCCAGCAGGGCTTCCAGTCGTGCACGTAAAATGCAGTCCAGTGCGCCTTTGTCATCGACATTCAGCTGTACGCCGCGCACGTTGTAGCGGGCGAGAACGTCCAGAATGGTGGTGCGAATTGCATCGCCAAACTGTTTCTCAACGCTGCTGTTGATTTGCAGGTCGATATCCTGCGTATCGAGTGGGGCGATGCGTATCATCACATCCCCAGACTCAAGGGTGCCTGCAACGGCGGGCTGGTTTATTTTCATTTTTCACCTGTTTCTCATGCGGGGGTCTTTTGACGAGCTGCCGCGTCCTGGCGGGAGTGCTCAAGCAGGTTCTGCAAATAATGCAGCGTGACTGCAGGGACCAGCGGCGCGATAGCCGTGAGATCGTTTTTCGCCAGCAGTTGACGTACCCGGGAAGCGGATATCGGCATCTCCTGGTAACGCAGCCGCTCAATTTCAACCAGTTCGATGGGCGGTGCGGAGATAGTCGGCGTTTCCAGCCAGTAGCGCATATCCTGGTTGTACTGGGCGGTAACGCGACAAAAGGGTTCAGTACCGACAAAGCGGTGAGTTACACCCAGTGCGGGAGCGAGGTACTGACGGAAAATCTTCAGATCAATTTCGGTGTAACAATGGTTAATGACGCTCTGTTCTTTAATGAAGTAGCAAGGGAACGTAGCGCGGGAGATGATGTATTCGGAGCCGCGATGCACAGTCAGGCGTGGAATATCGGCGGTGCCTTTTAACACCAGATCCAGCCGGTCTTCATAGGGGAAGCGTGAAGAATCTTCTTTGACTAAAAACAGATGCAACCAGTCGCACTGTGCCGCAGCCTGTTGAATCAGATAACGGTGACCATTCGTAAAGGGATTGGCGTTCATCACAATGCAGCCAATCTTGTTCCCTGGATGACGAAATTTTTTCAGCGATTCGGCATAGCGTTTCAGTCGCGTGGCGCTGTTTTCCATCAGCACCATCACGCCGGGTACGCAGGTCAGCGTGGAAAAACCGCACTGGCGGAACAGCGCCTCGTATTCGGTTTTGGTATAAATAAACAGATGCGTGCTGTGCCGCTCATAGGCGAGGTTTATCAGTTCAGTGGCTAATGTCAGCGCCAGTCCTTCACCGCGAACGGATTCACTGATAGCAACGCATTTAATAATATTTCCGGCAATTCCACCGCACGCGATAAGCTTTTCATCGCGGGTTACGGTAATAAATACTTCGACTGTGGTGTCAACGCTCAAATCATTTTCATGCAGGAATTGGGCGATTTCCGCCATTTTTTTATTTTCTGAACGTTTTACGCGGGTGAAAATATCATTGCCGAACATAATAAATAGTATCCTGAAGGTGCATGTTGTTATCGATTTGCAACGAATGTTGTTCAATGTTGCAAACTGATAACTTTTTATTTTCACTTGGGAGAAAGGTGGGTGATCGAGGTATATCTTTTTCTCCTTTCGCTATACATCCTAAGGAGTATTTCGGCTTGAAATTTTGATTTATTTCACATAGAGTTAGTGGTTTTTTATTTATTTAATGGTTTTAAGTTTTTTAATTAATGTAATTACGAAATGACTCGCAGGTTTAAGTGATTTAATTGATTTAATGAATAAAATTTGCCACGATCATAATTAATATCTATGTATTTTGATTCAACATTTTAATTACATCCGTCAAAGAGGCTCGGGACAACCCGCAAGGAAAACAATGTTGCAGCTTAACGAGAATAAACAGTTTGCATTTTTCCAAAGACTGGCATTTCCGCTGCGTATCTTTTTGCTGATTCTGGTGTTCTCAATATTTGTCATTGCAGCCCTGGCGCAATATTTTACGGCCAGTTTTGAGGACTATTTAACGCTTCATGTACGCGACATGGCAATGAATCAGGCGAAAATTATTGCCTCCAATGACAGTGTCATCTCTGCGGTGAAAACGCGTGACTACAAACGGCTGGCGACCATCGCTAACAAATTACAAAGAGATACCGATTTTGATTATGTGGTGATTGGGGACCGGCACTCGATCCGCCTTTACCATCCTAATCCGGAGAAAATTGGTTATCCTATGCAGTTCACCAAACAGGGCGCGCTGGAGAAAGGGGAGAGCTACTTCATTACCGGGAAAGGGTCAATGGGGATGGCGATGCGCGCCAAAACGCCAATCTTTGATGACGATGGAAAAGTCATCGGCGTGGTGTCGATTGGCTACCTGGTGAGTAAAATCGATAGCTGGCGGGCTGAGTTTTTATTACCGATGGCAGGCGTGTTTGTCGTGCTGTTAGGGATTCTGATGTTGCTGTCGTGGTTCCTGGCAGCGCATATCCGTCGGCAGATGATGGGCATGGAGCCAAAGCAAATCGCACGCGTGGTCCGTCAGCAAGAGGCGCTGTTTAGTTCGGTTTATGAAGGGCTGATTGCGGTGGATCCGCATGGTTACATTACCGCCATCAATCGTAACGCAAGAAAGATGCTGGGGCTGAGCTCTCCCGGACGGCAATGGTTGGGTAAACCCATTGCTGAAGTGGTCAGGCCCGCCGATTTCTTTACCGAACAGATTGATGAAAAACGTCAGGATGTGGTGGCTAACTTTAACGGTCTGAGCGTTATTGCCAATCGGGAAGCTATTCGTTCAGGTGATGATTTGCTGGGGGCCATTATCAGCTTTCGCAGTAAAGACGAAATTTCCACCCTCAATGCGCAACTGACGCAAATAAAACAATACGTTGAGAGCCTTCGTACATTGCGACACGAGCATCTCAATTGGATGTCGACGCTCAATGGTCTGTTGCAGATGAAAGAGTATGATCGCGTGCTGGCGATGGTGCAGGGGGAGTCTCAGGCCCAGCAACAGCTTATTGACAGCCTGCGCGAGGCGTTTGCCGATCGCCAGGTGGCGGGGCTACTTTTTGGTAAAGTGCAGCGCGCCCGGGAACTGGGGCTAAAAATGATCATTGTCCCCGGTAGCCAGCTTTCGCAACTGCCGCCAGGACTGGATAGCACCGAGTTTGCAGCCATTGTGGGCAATTTACTTGATAACGCCTTCGAAGCCAGCCTGCGTAGCGATGAAGGAAACAAGAGCGTTGAATTATTCCTCAGCGATGAAGGCGATGATGTGGTGATTGAAGTCGCCGATCAGGGCTGCGGCGTTCCAGAGTCTCTACGAGACAAAATATTTGAGCAGGGGGTCAGTACGCGTGCTGACGAGCCCGGCGAACATGGCATTGGGTTGTACTTGATTGCCAGCTACGTAACGCGCTGCGGTGGTGTTATCACTCTCGAAGATAATGATCCCTGCGGTACCTTGTTTTCAATCTATATTCCGAAAGTGAAACCTAATGACAGCTCCATTAACCCTATTGATCGTTGAGGACGAAACGCCGCTGGCAGAGATGCATGCGGAATATATTCGTCACATTCCCGGATTCAGTCATATATTACTGGCGGGAAACCTGGCGCAGGCCCGAATGATGATCGAGCGTTTTAAGCCGGGGCTAATCTTGCTCGATAACTATCTTCCTGACGGCAGAGGGATTAATTTATTGCATGAACTGGTGCAGGCGCATTATCCCGGCGACGTGGTGTTTACCACTGCAGCCAGCGATATGGAAACGGTGTCTGAAGCCGTACGTTGTGGTGTATTTGATTATCTCATTAAGCCCATTGCCTATGAACGGCTGGGGCAAACGCTAACCCGTTTCCGCCAGCGTAAACATATGCTGGAAAGTATTGATAGCGCCAGCCAGAAGCAAATTGATGAGATGTTTAATGCCTATGCTCGCGGTGAACCTAAAGACGAACTGCCGACCGGCATTGATCCCTTGACGCTAAACGCGGTGCGAAAACTGTTTAAAGAGCCTGGTGTGCAACATACGGCAGAAACGGTGGCGCAGGCACTGACCATCAGTCGCACCACTGCCAGGCGTTATCTTGAATATTGCGCCAGCCGCCATCTGATTATTGCTGAAATTGTTCACGGCAAAGTTGGCAGACCACAACGCATATACCACAGTGGGTGACATGATAAAGCCGGAGGAAACTTGCCTCCGGCATTACTATTTACTTGCCTGTGACCGCTGCTGCCGTTCCTGGCACCATCAGCTCTGTAGCAACGATAACAATCACTAGCCCAACAAGCACCGGCACCGAGGTGCGTTTTACGACTTCAAATGGTGAGATTTTCGCCATCCCGGCAACCGCAACGACTACGCCAGAAACGGGTGATAGGGTACGACCCAGGTTTGACGCCTGCAGCATCGGGATAGTCAAATACGCCGGGTTAATGCCGGAAGAGTGCGCCAGTTTCGGGATCATCTCAACAAACGCATAAAACGGCGCATTGCCTGAACCGGTCGTGACTGCCGCCAGCATTGTCAGAATCACCAATACCAGCATCAGGATGATACTCGCCGAACCAAACGAGGTAGCGATAGAAATCAGACTTTGAATAAAGCCGATGGTGCTAAGCCCCTGAGCGAATACCCCAGCGGCAACCAGCAGCATCACCACGTTAGCAAACGCATCTGCCATCCCGCGATAAGCCACTTCCAGACCAGAGAAAACTTTCTGGGTATTAAAGCTGCGGAGGAACTCCAGAATGGAGGCAATCAGCATACAAATCACCAGAATAGTGATGATGTGTAATTGCGGACCCCATTTACCGTCAAAAATCAGTACACCGATGATCGGCGTGAACGGCAAAATGGCATAAAACGCAGGAGCAGTGGTGGTGATTTCACTGACATCTAACATTTCATGAGAGATGTGCTCTTTTTTATCCAGATAACGTTGCCAGAAGAAGTGGGCGATTGCCATGCCGATAATTGCAGCAATTGAGATAGGCAGCGTCGTTTTGAAGGCGAAGTCAATCAGCGACATTTCGGAAGCTTGCGCCGCCAGCACCACATCCCCTGAAGTCGGTGCGAGAATAATCGCCGCCGGGGAGGCACAAATGGCAGCAGCTGCGCCACGACTGATACCAACGTTTACCATCACCGGAAATAGGGTTGCCATCAGCAAAACACCCAGACCGGTTGCGGAAGAGACGGCCAGAGACATCAGACAGGCGACAAAATAGGCGGCAATCATCAGCAGGTAAGGGGAGTTAATATACTGCAATGGTTTTGACGCCAGCTTGACCACCATATCATTCGCGCCGATATGGGTCATGTAAGCGGCAAATCCACACAGCATCATAATCATCATGCCGAGGTCGCCGCCGCGGCTCATTAGTAATATTTTAACGTATTCAACGATATCCGTGGCGCTGTAGCCTGTTGAAGCCTGGCTGGACGGTAACACTTTGTGCCCCATAATGGCACTGATAATCAGCAATAACAGGCCACCGACAAATAACACACCAGTGGCGGAATACCCTTTAATGATGTAGCGAGCTACACCCACAATAACCACAACCCCAATAAGGAGCTCAATGAATGTCAGCATAATTTTTCCTGTCTCCAGGCCCCAAAGTAAATAATAAAAAATTCCTAAAGCTTAAGGAAAAAATATGCCCAATAAATTGGCGATGAATGCTGATTAAAATCAAGAAAAACTGCCATTAAGACATTGAAGTTGCTGTTTTTATACATAGATAACAAAACGCATATTTAGCGGTTGGCAATTATCACATAATAATGTGTGCAAATTGATGGTGGATTGATGCAAATTTGTTAATTGCAATGGTGTTAGCTGCGGCTGTGCGCTCAAAAAATAATCTAATATGAGCATAGGTTGACGATATATATTATATACTTCGTTAAGATGATTGTTGTATCTCGTTAAAAAATAAAATAATTTTTCCTTGATTGCATTTTGTCATCAAAAAAGACTTGGTTTTTCTTTTTTGACTATTCCCATCGCAGAAAACGACGCATCATCTTTAATCGATGCGCGGAAATATTTAACTTGAACAAGCGGAAATAAATAGAGCAGCTATTCAGATTATTCTTTATGTTGGGTCTATTAAGGTTATGTTAATTGTAGCTTTGCTATGCTAGTAGTAGATTTTTGATAAATGTTTTATGGTCACAAATGAACGTGAGTAAATATGTCGCTATCTTTTCCTTTGTTTTTATTCAGTTAATCAGCGTTGGTAAAGTTTTTGCTAACGCAGATGAGTGGATGACAACGTTTAGAGAAAATATTGCACAAACCTGGCAACAGCCTGAACATTATGATTTATATATTCCTGCCATCACCTGGCATGCACGTTTCGCTTACGACAAAGAAAAAACCGATCGCTATAACGAGCGACCGTGGGGTGGCGGTTTTGGCCTGTCGCGTTGGGATGAAAAAGGAAACTGGCATGGCCTGTATGCCATGGCATTTAAGGACTCGTGGAACAAATGGGAACCGATTGCCGGATACGGATGGGAAAGTACCTGGCGACCGCTGGCGGATGAAAATTTTCATTTAGGTCTGGGATTCACCGCTGGCGTAACGGCACGCGATAACTGGAATTACATCCCTCTCCCGGTTCTACTGCCATTGGCCTCCGTGGGTTATGGCCCAGTGACTTTTCAGATGACCTACATTCCGGGTACCTACAACAATGGCAATGTGTACTTTGCCTGGATGCGCTTTCAGTTTTGAGACAAATGAAGTTTTAGTAACTTCTTTAAAATCAATAGCTAAAATAAGTAACATCAAAAATAACGCGACTTTTATCACTTTTTAGTAAAGTTACACTGGACAAAGCGTACCACAATTGGTGTACTGGTAACCGACACAGCATTTGTGTCTATTTTTCATGTAAAGGTAATTTTGATGTCTAAGATTAAAGGTAACGTTAAGTGGTTTAATGAGTCCAAAGGATTCGGTTTCATTACTCCGGAAGACGGCAGCAAAGACGTGTTCGTACACTTCTCTGCAATCCAGACTAATGGTTTTAAAACTCTTGCTGAAGGTCAGCGCGTAGAGTTCGAAATCACTAACGGTGCCAAAGGCCCTTCTGCTGCAAACGTAATCGCTCTGTAAGATACGTCAGCAAGAATTCAAAACCCGCTTAATCAGCGGGTTTTTTTTGGTCTTTAGTGTGCGGTTGAGGCCGAAAACAGCCAGAATGCCAGTGCGGTCATGGCAAAAGACCCCAGAAGGTTGATGAAAACGTTCAGTAATGCCCAGCCAAAGCGGCCCTCTTGTAACAAAAACACCACTTCTGCCGAAAATGTTGAGAAGGTTGTTAGACCGCCACAAAATCCGGTGGTGATTAATACTTTCCACACTGGATCAATGTTCGTCATCCTGCTGAACCATGCGAATCCCATTCCAATGATGAATGCCCCAATCAGGTTTGCTGTCAGCGTCCCCAACGGAATCGCCTGATGCAGTGGGTTAAATCGCATACTTAACAGCCATCTCGCCACGCTTCCCGTACCACCGCCAATAAAAACTGCTAAAAGAAGTTGTAACACTGCAAAATCCTGCTATTTGATTTGTATGAGTGATAAGTGTAACGCCGAATAATCGTCGTTGGCGAATTTTACGACTCTGACAGGAGGTGGCAATGCTGGTTGCCGCAGGACAGTTTGCTGTTACATCTGTGTGGGAAAAGAACGCTGAGATTTGTGCCTCGTTGATGGCGCAGGCGGCGGAAAACGACGTATCGCTGTTTGTCCTGCCGGAAGCATTGCTGGCGCGCGATGATCATGATGCAGATCTATCGGTTAAATCAGCACAGCTGCTGGAAGGCGAATTCCTCGGACGTTTACGGCGAGAAAGTAAACGTAACATGATGACGACAATTCTGACGATTCATGTTCCTTCAACGCCGGGGCGCGCATGGAATATGCTGGTGGCACTTCAGGCAGGAAACATCGTCGCCCGTTATGCCAAACTGCATCTCTATGATGCATTTGCCATTCAGGAATCACGCCGTGTTGATGCTGGTAATGAAATCGCTCCGTTACTGGAGGTGGAAGGGATGAAGGTCGGTCTGATGACCTGTTATGACTTACGCTTTCCAGAGCTGGCGCTGGCACAGGCATTACAGGGAGCTGAAATCCTGGTACTTCCTGCCGCCTGGGTTCGCGGGCCGCTCAAAGAGCATCACTGGTCAACGTTGCTTGCCGCTCGTGCGCTGGATACCACCTGTTATATGGTGGCGGCGGGGGAGTGCGGGAACAAAAATATCGGTCAAAGCCGGATTATAGATCCCTTTGGCGTCACCATTGCGGCAGCGTCAGAAATGCCTGCACTCATTATGGCGGAAGTGACGCCCGAACGTGTGCGTCAGGTGCGCGCGCAACTGCCCGTCTTAAACAACCGTCGCTTTGCGCCGCCGCAATTATTATGATGTTTTTTTACTCGGCGCTTGATTCACCTTGTTACAGATTGCTATTGTGTGCGCGCGTCGAATGACCGTTAATATTCTCTGGTTTTTAAGGCGCGTTCTGTTGCCGGTTATATGTCAAGAAGGTATCTATGGGTGAGATTAGTATTACCAAACTGCTGGTAGTTGCGGCGCTGGTCGTTCTGCTGTTTGGGACTAAGAAGTTACGTACGCTGGGCGGAGACCTTGGAGCGGCCATTAAAGGGTTCAAGAAGGCGATGAATGATGACGATGCTGCGGCGAAAAAAGGCGCAGACGTTGATCTTCAGGCTGAAAAGCTCTCTCATAAAGAGTGACGTGGCGAGCAGGACGCTCCCTCAATATCTTGTTCGATACAAAAAACCCGCTTCAAAAAGCGGGTTTTTTATCAGACAGATGTAAGTAATTATTACAGGATTACTTAACTTCCATCCCTTTCGCCTGCAAATCGGCGTGGTAAGAAGAGCGGACAAACGGACCGCATGCAGCATGGGTAAAGCCCATCGCCAGCGCTTCGGCTTTCATTTCGTCGAACTCATCCGGGCTAACGTAACGTTGAACCGGCAGGTGATGGCGGCTTGGCTGCAAATATTGCCCCAGCGTTAACATCGTCACACCATGACGGCGCAGGTCGCGCATTACCTCAATAATTTCTTCATTGGTTTCACCCAGTCCCACCATCAGACCAGACTTGGTCGGGATTTCCGGATGCGCTTCTTTAAAGCGTTCCAGCAGCTTCAGCGACCAGTTGTAATCTGCGCCAGGCCGTACCTGCCGGTAAATACGCGGTACGTTTTCCAGGTTATGGTTGAACACATCTGGGGGCGTTGCAGTCAGAATATCCAGAGCACGATCCATACGACCACGGAAATCCGGCACCAGAGTTTCAATTTTGATTTGCGGGCTTTTTTCCCGAATGGCAGTAATGCAATCCGCAAAGTGCTGGGCACCGCCATCGCGCAGGTCATCACGGTCAACGGAGGTGATAACCACATAACGCAGCGCCATATCGGCAATGGTCTGCGCCAGTTTCACTGGTTCATTGGCATCAGGAGCTACCGGGCGACCGTGGGCAACATCACAGAACGGACAACGGCGGGTACAAATAGCGCCGAGGATCATAAACGTTGCTGTGCCGTGGTTGAAGCATTCCGCCAGGTTAGGGCAGGAGGCTTCCTCGCAGACAGAATGCAGGCCATTTTTGCGCATTGCGGCTTTGATGCCCTGGATACGTGTAGAGTCCGCTGGAAGCTTGATTTTCATCCATTCCGGCTTGCGCAGCAGGGCTTCGCGCTCTGTTGCCACGTTTTTAACCGGGATAAGGGCCATCTTATCGGCATCGCGGTATTTAACACCGCGTTCCATCACAATGGGTTTACTCATAGCGTGCGTGTTCCAGTTGCGAATTACGAAGGAAAGCGTTTCAATTCAATAGATTGTTGTAATTATCAACTATTTTTGAATTAACGACTGGCAGTATATCATTGAAACGGACCTGAAAGCAGCCAAAGCGGTCGCGAAAATGTAAAATTGTTGTTGGATTGTGCCATTTTATCGTTCTGCGCTGTGATCTGGCTGTAACAATACTTTTTCAAAATGCATTACGGATAACATCTATTACTCCGTGCAGGATGGGATCACGCAGGCTGAATTTGTTGTAGTGGATAGAGAAATCTATTTGCTCCTCATTTAAGGACGGAAAAGGCAGTTTTTCCAGCGGCCAGCAGCGGCTAAACAGGTTATAAAAACGGCTGGGAATAATCGCTAACATGTCACTGTTGGCAACCAGTGCAGCGATTGTCAAAATGTTGTAGCTGGTGAAATTGATTTGCCGGTCCGGAAACATTTCTTGAACTCTCTGCCGCAGACCGCTGAAATTTTGCTCTTCCGGTAACAGAAGTACATGCGCAGCGTTGTCGATAGTCTCTCTGTCATCTTCTAAAGAGAGTAGTGGATTTCCCTCGCGGCAAATTAACACCATATTGTCGGTGAACAGAACATGATGTTGCACCGTACGATTGGTGCAAAACATGTTATCGATGATGAGATCGGTTTGAAACTGACTGAGTTGGTTTTCAGCGTCGCTGATGGGCGGGTTGCGCAGTAAAAGCTGCGGATAGTGAGTTTTAATCGCCCGATAGATGACAGGAAGGACCAGGGCTCCGACCGAGGGAGTGGTCGCAATAGTTATCGTTCGTTGCTTATCATAGCTTCCTTCGATATCCAGCGCGCCAAGAATGGACTCAAGGCCCTGACTGATATACTCATGTAGATGCATCGCAAATGCGGTAGGAGTGACACCCTGGCCTTTGCGAATAAACAATGGGTCAGGGAATATAACGCGCAGTTTCTGAATAGACTGACTGATTGCCGAGGGGGTCAGATTAAGCACTTTCGCTGCATTAACGATCCCTTTATGTACATATACAGCTTCAAAAATAGTCAGAAGGTTAAGATCAATATTTCGTAAGGTTGTAAATATTTGTGGTTTACCTTCTGACGACTTTCTGCTTAAACAAGGTTCAATTTGATTATTACTATCCACGCACTTACTCCAATTTTATTCATGGAAAAATAATATTTAAAAAAATTACAATAATCTTATGTCTAATTGGAACGGAACGCTTTTGCTCACCATAATCAACTATTTCAATAGGTTAATCAATGGGGTGAGTTACGGAGCAAGGCGTAGCACCGCATTTCTGCAAGTGATAAAGAAAGTATACAAACGCGAAGGAGATGTAAAGCATTAGCAGGTATTATGAGTAATGACCCAGTGTAAATTGGGCCATTGAGGTATGCAATTAAGCGGTAATATATTCGAAGTCAGGATTGTTTAGTAGCGCTAAAATATTTTCCAGTAAACGTGGTGCAATATTATTAGTCGTCGCTTCGGGTTTCCATTGTGATATTTTAGCCATTTCCATTCCGGCATACCCACAAGGATTAATACGTAAAAATGGTGAAAGATCCATATTGACGTTTAATGCCAGACCGTGGAATGAACAACCGCGTCGAATACGTAAACCCAGTGAGCAAATTTTCTTTTCCCCGACATAGACACCAGGCGCGTCAGCCCGAGGATGCGCTTCTATACCCAGTTCAGCCAGGGTATTCACCACTGTTTGCTCAAGCAAGGTCACCAGTTCACGCACACCGAGTTTACGGCGTTTCAGGTTAAGCAACACATACATCACCTGTTGCCCCGGCCCGTGATAAGTCACCTGCCCACCGCGATCGCTCTGAATCACCGGAATATCACCCGGCATTAAAATGTGCTCCGCCTTTCCTGCCTGCCCTTGGGTGAATACCGGATAGTGCTCGACCAGCCAGATTTCATCAAGGGTACTATCATCGCGGGTATCGGTGAATTCATGCATAGCCTGGGAGATTGGCTCGTAAGGCTGAAGACCGAGCTGGCGGACAAGAATTTTATCCTGATACAAAACGGCATCTCCGTGGAGAATGAGTAAAAGTGGGGGAAAAGTATATCACAGCGAGGAGAGGGGAGTTACCCGACCAGGGGCCGGGTAACGGAGAAGCGAGTTACAGAACCATGCGGACAATATCGATTTTGCCCAGTTCTTCATACAGTGTTTCAACCTGCTCGATATGAGTGGCGTTGATAGTGATAGATACCGAGTGGTAGTTGCCTTTGCTGCTTGGTTTTACCGTTGGGGTGTAGTCACCTGGCGCATGGCGCTGTACCACTTCAACCACCTGATCAACCAGCTCAGGTAACGCCTGCCCCATAACTTTGTAAGTAAAAGGAGTAGGGAATTCAAGCAGTTCGTTAAGTTTGGTTTTCATGTCAGCTCCGGCGTAACGTAATTAAATAGCAACTCCCGCCAGAAGGCGGGAGTTTTTTACTGATGCTTAGTATATGGGGACGGAAATTACACTTTCAAGTGTTCAATTTTTAGCCAAACCAGTGATGGAACATTAATTTAATGTAATCAATGATTTTGCCGAAGAAGTTACCTTCCGGGATTTCTTGCAACACAACCAGCGGGCGTTGCTCGATCGTTTTGCCATCAAGCTGGAAGTTGATAGTTCCGACGACCTGATTCTTTTGCAGCGGCGCATGCAATTCACTGCTGTTCAGCACATAGCTGGCTTTCAGATCTTTCATGCGACCACGCGGAATGGTCAGGTACACGTCTTTATCAACCCCTAACGAAGCGCGATCAGAATCACCAAACCAAACCGGTTCAGAGGCGAACTCTTTACCTACTTTCAGTGGGTTAACGGTTTCGAAGAAACGGAAGCCCCAGGTTAGCAGTTTTTTACTTTCGGCTTCACGGCCTTTAAAAGTACGTCCGCCCATCACCGCAGAAATCAAGCGCATCTGGCCTTCAGTCGCAGAAGCAACAAGGTTGTAACCTGCTTTGTCAGTGTGTCCGGTTTTGATGCCGTCGACATTCAGGCTGTTATCCCATAACAGGCCGTTACGGTTCAGCTGGCGAATACCGTTAAACGTAAATTCTTTTTCTTTATAGATCGAGTATTCATTCGGTACGTCACGGATCAATGCCTGGCCGATCAGCGCCATATCTCGCGCGGAGCTGTACTGACCATCAGCATCCAGACCATGTACCGTCTGGAAGTGGGTATTTTTCAGGCCCAGTGCGTTAACGTAGCTGTTCATCAAGCCAACAAAAGCGTCCTGGCTACCAGCGGCAAAATCGGCCATGGCGACACAAGCATCGTTACCCGATTGCAGGTTAATACCGCGGATCAGCTGAGAAACCGGAACCTGCATGCCCGGTTTGAGGAACATCAGCGAAGAACCTTTAAACACCGGGTTACCGGTGGCCCATGCGTCGTTGCCGATAGTGACTAAATCAGTTTCTTTAAATTTACCGGCTTTCATTGCTTGGCCGATAACGTAACTGGTCATCATTTTGGTCAGGCTGGCAGGATCGCGGCGGACATCTGCGTTCTGTTCGGCGAGCACTTTGCCGGAGTTATAGTCAATCAGGATGTAGGACTCCGCATCGATCTGCGGTACACCCGGGATCATAGTTTTGATATTCAGGTCATCGGCATGTGCAGCAGAGATAAAGGCTGTGCAAAGAGCCGTGGTGAGCGCCAGGCGCTTCATGATACGAGCGGAAAAAATGGTATTCATGGTCTGAACTACGACATCCGTGATGGAATTAAAAAAAGTGCCCTACTATAGCAAATGCACTACCGGCAGGCATCTGACTTTCCGCGTGACTTTGTTAACGTCATTTACAGAAATTGACACATCAGATGCCTGCTTTACGCTACTGCGCGGTGGTAATAAATGACTGTAATTGGGCTTCGGTTTGCAAACGTTGCTGCAAGGTACTGGCTTCGGCTTTGCTGGCGAAGGGGCCAAGCTGGATCCGCCAGACCGCGCCATTTTGAGTTACGCGACCGGGGACGCCGAACTTCTGTCCCAGTTGCTGTTGGTACTGTTGCGCACGAGCCTGATCGCTAACGGCCCCGACTTGCACCATAAAGTTGCCGCTGGCGCTTTGCGAGGCGGCTTGCGGTGTCACCATTGCAGGCGAGGTTGCAGGCGTTGTCGACGGAGCTGTAACAACGGGCTGTGGCGCAGGCGTCGGTTCGCTGCCTTCCAGTACACCAGGCGCTAAGGTCGTTGGTGCGCCGAGGAAACCGCTACTGGTTACCGGCGCGCCGGTCGGATCTTCGCTTTTTAGCGTCGAATTACTGACCGGAAGAATGTCACCCTGCGGGCCAGACACTGAACTTGTTCCCGCGCCACCGCTTAAATCGGGAGGTGCAGGCAGGGCGTAAGTCTGTTTGGCGACTGTGGTACAAGCCATACCAGGACCAGAAAGCGAACCATCCTGGGCGACAATAATCGGATCGATACGAACTTTGGTGTTGTTTGACGTGTTAAGACGGTCAGCTGCCGCGCGAGAAAGCGAAATAACGCGGTCGTTGCCGTAAGGGCCGCGATCATTAATGCGCACCACGATCATTCGCCCGTTAGCCAGGTTAGTGATTCTGGCGTAGCTGGGGATCGGAAGCGTTGGATGGGCCGCCGTCAGCTGTGTCGGATCGAAAGCTTCGCCAGAGGCCGTCAGGTTACTGCCTGGTTCGGCATCATAGATTGCCGCCAGTCCCGCCTGGCTAAATCGAGACGGATCCTGCACGATTTTGTAGCTTTTACCGTCGCGCTGGTAATCCTGATTTGCCGTCGCGTTCAGTGGTTCGAAACGCGGGTCCGCCCCGCTAATTTCAACTATGGGGCCGTTACATACCGCAGGCTGCGGTACACTTACCGTCTGTTGCTGACCATCATCGCTTGTACATGCCGCGAGCATTCCTGCCGCGATGCAGATCCCGAGCCACTGCTTACGCATTGCGCACCTCTTACACGCTTTTCGACAACATTTTCCTGTGGGTGTGGATTGACATTACAATCCCGAACCCAGCCATCAGCACAATTAGCGCCGATCCTCCATAACTGACCAGTGGGAGCGGAACCCCTACAACCGGCAGAATACCGCTTACCATACCAATATTTACGAAGACATAAACGAATAATATCAGCATTAAGCCACCAGCCATGACGCGACCAAAGGTGGTTTGCGCTCTGGCGGCTATCCACAGCCCGCGCATGATCAGCAGAATGTAGAGAGCGAGCAGAATCAGAATGCCCACTAATCCCAGCTCTTCCGCCAGTACCGCGAAGATAAAGTCGGTATGGCGTTCGGGGAGAAATTCAAGCTGTGACTGAGTGCCGTGCAGCCAGCCTTTGCCGCGTAATCCGCCGGAGCCAATAGCAATTTTAGACTGAATAATGTGATAGCCCGCGCCGAGTGGGTCTGATTCCGGGTCCAGGAGCATCATTACGCGCTGGCGCTGGTAATCATGCATCAGGAAGAACCACAGAATCGGAATGAACGCCGCCACCAGCACTACTGCGACGCCAATCAGACGCCAGCTAAGGCCAGAGAGGAACAGTACAAACAGACCGGAAAGCGCAACGAGGATTGATGTTCCCAGGTCAGGCTGTGCAGCCACCAGCAGCGTGGGCATAAATATCAGCACCAGCGCGATGCCAGTGTTCTTCAACGATGGCGGGCAAACGTCGCGGTTGATAAAGCGCGCAACCATCAGTGGTACGGCTATTTTGGCAATTTCCGACGGCTGAAAACGAACAATACCGAGGTCCAGCCAGCGTTGAGCACCTTTAGAGATGGCACCGAAAGCATCTACCGCCACCAGCAAAATAATACAGATGATATAGAGATAGGGGGCCCAGCCTTCATAAACGCGTGGAGGAATTTGCGCCATCACCACCATGATGACCAGACCCATCGCGATTTGGCCGATTTTACGCTCCATCATGCCAATATCCTGACCGCTGGCGCTCCAGATAACCAGGGCGCTGTAAACCAGCAATGCCAGTAAGATCAGCAGCATTGTGGGATCGAGATGGACTTTATCCCAGAATGTTTTTTTATTCGGATTATCCGTCATGATTAATGGTCCTCCGCTGCGGCAACCGCTGGATTTTCCGCAGGCAGATCGGTGTTGTTATCACCCAGCATAATGTGGTCGAGGATCTGGCGCATCAGTGTACCAACCGCCGGACCCGCACCACCGTTCTCCAGAATCATGGCGACAGCCACTTGCGGATTGTTGTATGGCGCAAAGGCGGTCATCAGTTTGTGGTCACGTAAACGCTCGGCAATTTTGTGCGCATTATAGGTTTCGTTCGCTTTCAGACCGAAGACCTGAGCGGTACCGGATTTCGCCGCAATTTTGTACGGTGCGCTGGCAAAGTATTTATGCGCCG
>OHAJ01000936.1_pt1 | contig 21758 bp, 28 predicted proteins | sample 1577101 | NCBI WGS metagenome assembly OHAJ01 (sample SAMEA3541531, study PRJEB24748) | human gut metagenome | biome: human gut; feature: human-associated habitat; material: faeces | place: China | collected 2012
GTGGTGGCCCATTTTTGAATGAGCGTCCTGGCCCACTTTTGAATGAGTATTTACACATATAAACCCCTCATGACAGCTCCATAGGAGCAAGAATGAGAGGGAGAAAAAACATTCACTCCAAATATCATAACAGATGAACGAAAAAGAACTTGCACAGGCGATTGAAACCGCAGTCAATAACTACTCTTTCGACCCGAAGAAAGTAGCGGCACAAATACCCCTGATGCACCGCACTCTCCAGCAGAGCGTCTATAAGCTCTGCAAGGCAATCATAGAAGTTATCGGGGCTGATGATTATGCCACCGACCCACGGAACCAGGCATCGCACGACGAAGCAAAAGCAATGCTCGACTACCTCAAGGAGCATGGACGCTCTATCCCCATGATTTGACAATCCATTAAACCATACGAATATGAATAAGAAATTCTATCTTGTGACAGTGCTGATTGAATATTCAGCAGAGAGTATTACCGATGCGCACGCACTCCATGTGGATTATGAAAAGGCCAAGGGTGCTATGGCAGTGGCGATTGAGGAAGCCGCCGAGAACTTTGACGGACAGGAGGGAGAAACCCTTGTCGATGTCGAGACCTGCCGCGAATGGCGCAACGAGGACGGCTACGGTTATACCGTGGGCATCGAAGAACTCACCCTCATTGAATGACGGCTATGGAAACCGGTGTCGAGAAAGTTCCAACTTACGCCTTGTGCTATCTGGTGAACGGCGACGCCACCGGCCTCACAGAGCAGGAAGTCAGCGAGATTGACAGACTGCTCCGTGAGCAGGCGGTGGAACTTGTCTGCCCTCCGTCAGATGATGAATGGCAGCCTTACTTCAGCAGTTGCCCGTGGTTCGGAAAGCCATGTGAGGTGATTGATTGCGACATAGTATATCGTGTAACCTGATTATTCCTGCAATATGAAGAAATTGTTATTGATACTCTTCCTCTACCTCTTGGTGGAGGGAGATAACGTGATAGGTGACGGACTGTATGTCTATCACCGTGGCAAACACGCCGTTGATGAACTGAAGACCAAAGTCGATGAATACTATCCGAAGATTGAAGCCGTGGATTCGCTTCTGATGAAAACCTTATCGGCGGAGAGCCTGACTGCAACTGACGGCAAAATCGACACCATACCTCCGGAGCGTGAGACTGTCAGAAGAAACAGAAAGGTCATTCACAGATAGGACGTTTCTTGCCGAGCCTCTCTGTCGGTATGCCATGCTTCCGCAGTACACGGAACAGCGTGGTCTTGCTGATGTTGTTGAGCCTTAATATCTCCCCGGTATTAAGGCCGGTGAGGTACATGCTTATGACCCGACTGTCGCGTTGTGTCCTCCGTTCCTTGGCCGACGTTTGAACCGGGGACTGCGTTTGTAGCGGCTTTTCGCCGTTTCCTTTTTTAATGTCGGCCACATCTGATGCCAGTGTCTTGAACGCCGACACTATGTTCCTGTCCGATTCGCCGTCATAGAGTATTCCGGCGGTGTCAATCCTGTCCCCGATTGAGACCAGTCTGATATTGCGGGCTTCACAATATTCCAGCAGCACAGCCAGATTGGAGCATCCGTTGACAATATGGCATAGCCGGGGGACAATTATCTCGTCATTGTTATCGATCTGCCTGAGAAGGGTTCTTCTCTCCGGTCTTGTCTGAGTGTCGTATCTGCTTTCCCTGAATATCCGGCAACATCCCGATTCTTCAATATTCCTGACTGTTGCATCATCTGCCGAATGTAATATGTATCCGTATCTTGCCATCTGTATTGCGCTATTATCTTTCTTTCATGCAAAGATAACACATATAGATGATATTATCGTCTGGGATACAGCTTTTTAACTATATAAATATAATCTCCATTTGTAAATAATGTTAGCAAAAGGAGCCGATATTTATATACGTTTCCGTGCATCTTTCTTAGTATCTGCGACATAACCCGATTATAAATTATCGCCCCATTCATAAAGAAGATTAAAGCCTTGAACACAGGCTTTTACAGAATATTTTACGGACTTATCTTTGCACCCGGATTAACCAATCATGCTATTTTTAATGACAAACGGAACCATAGAAAGATTTTTAGAGTCGGGCGCGTTGAAGCTCCCGGCCATCATCAGACCGAGACTCGAAAACAGGGCTGCCCGTGAGGTATATGATGATTACGCACTGCTTGACTTCTCTCTTCCTGAAGCTCTGGCTTTCGAGGATTTCTGCAATGAACTGGGCGAGTCTTACGGCACCATCGAGCTTTACCGTCACTGGCGCTCGGAAGACACGGATTACGGCCAGTCGGTGTGTGCCTTTCAGGAACCCGGCACCGGCGTGATGTTTCAGATTTGCGCCACTACAAATTCCTGCGGGAAAATCACCGGGGTTGATGTGAAGCTGTACTTCTCTCTCGAAAGGATGCTTGCAGAGCTGCGTGAGACGCTACGCAGAGCCGCCGTGCAATCCGGCAAGTTCGCATACCGCATATCGGAAGAAGAACTCCTGAGTTATTTCCTCTGATGACGGAGGCCCTTGCCAACCACCTGATAGAAGTCATCGACTGGCACAGGACATGGATAAAGGCTGTTGATTTCGGTTCTTTCCGTAACGGAGTGGCCGTAAATGATGCGTCGATAATGAAAGTCACATCAAAGGTCTTCCGCCTTGAAGTCAGGATAGGTCTTTACGGATACAGGCGCGGAACGATAATATCAATTCCGGAAGGCCGGATTGACAAGGCTATATCAGATTGTTCCGGCCATGACAGTTCGATGATTGCACGGATCAACACTCTTTCCCTGACATTCAATGATGTCAATATGATTTTCTCCAAAGCCTCGTGGGGAACACTCGAATTAGAACTTGAGGCGTAACAAGACAAAGATTAACAATATGCAAATGTTCCTTCATTTTTATCCGGCAATAGTCACCATGCTGTCGATGTTCTTCTATCGCCGTGATACGCCGGGGATGCAGAAGTTCTATCGCCGGATGACGTTCAGCCTGTCGGCACGCAAACTTTTCGTATCGCTCCTGATGCTGCTGATGCTCTCCTTCAACTTCTGCTATCTGCAGAGTTACGGAGTGAACTGGGCCCTTGGAGTGGGTACAGTCCTATGCCTGTCGATGTTCTCTTTCCGCATAACTGAACACAGCATCTTCTGGCTGCAGACCCGCCTCGGCATTGGACTTGGATTCATAGCCATGCTGACCTGCGTTGTCGAACCGGCGATATGGCCTCTTTCAATGAATCTATACATATTCTCCATCGGTTCGGTCTTCTATCCGTCGGAAGAACTGATGCGGCAACTGAAGTCGCCGGAGAATTTTTCCCGATATACCGCTTGTGCGGACAGCACTCTTATATCAGGATACTATTCGCGTTGACTCCGGGAGGGTTGTCGTTCTGCAAAGTTAATCGCCGCATCCGGTTACTCTCCAAAACGGGCCGCCGGTCTCGCTGAGATTTTGGTTCGTAAGATACGGCAACTTGTATGGCAGAAAACAACCCGTTTCCCGAAGCCAATGAGAATGGTTCTCGAAGGTGAGGGAAACAATAAATCCCAGCACTATGGATAAAGAGTATGTAATGCAGATTGCGGACACTATCCGCCAACAGTTGCTCGCAACCACACCCATGAACGTAATCTGTTCGTGGGGCGCACTCCACGGCTTCTTCGCCACCGTACACAAGGGTATGGCAACCCTTATGTTCAAAGTGAACGGTAGGCTTTTCAAGGGAAACGTGCTAATCTCCTACAACGAGATGGACTATTACGAAATCTATCTCAAGGACGCAAACGGCATCCGGCTTGCTCACCCGGAGGTGTATTTCGACCAGCTCGGAGACATCATAGACGAGACCATCGAGCGCGGAACCGATGCCGCAGAATACAACGCTTTCTGCGAGGCTGAGAAAGTAAAGCTGATGCGCGGAGAGATTGGCTGAACTCGATGCGGAGGTACAGGATGCCACCGACCGGCTACGGCACGGGGCATCCATGCTCTCTGCTTCGGACAGCGGCAGTCCATTTTTATCCCTTCCATTAAGACAGTTACCTCTTATAATTTGATAATAAACCTCTATTCAATTACCACATCTCTCAATGACCAAAACCAAGTATAACCGCCAGACGCCCCACAGCCGCTTATGGAACGTGAGGCTCACACCGGAGATTCTGGACTACCTCGCAGTACCCACCAAGTTCGGTGCCTCGAGGCTCAGTGCCTATCTCTACCTTCTGCACAATGTCGCGGAAACAAAGACCCCTTATAAGCCTGCCTATGGACAGACATTCAATCTGGAAACCGGCCAGCTCGTAATCTCGATTACAGACCTTGCCGACCGTTGGAACTGGGCACGCGAGACAGTGCGCAAGTTCTTCGACCAGCTCGAGGTTTTCGGACTTCTGTCGAAGACACCTCTTGACCGCTGTTCTCTCGTTACCATGACGATGGACTGGCCGGATGCCGCATACGCCCCTGCCTTCATTATGCCGCAGGTACCGTTCAAGGTGCCGGAACCGCTTGCTGACAAGATGGACGAATGGCTTGACGGCAATATAACCGATTCCGAACTTGTAGAGACAATCGTAGAAACGCTCGAATCCTTTGACAAGGAAGACGATGATGCTTATTCGCACAAGATTATCTCCTTACAGTATTCACTGATTCGACAGATGATTGGGAAATGGCACAACCGCCCGGCAGAGCTTCCCGAAACAGCTGACTCTTGTAGCATCGAGTGCCTTGGACGCATCTTCAATGTGTATCTATCCGGCAACTGGTCGGACTGGCTCCGTCTCCTTAAGGGTTACAGTCCCGGTCTTGACCATGAGACATCCGTTATCAAAGCGGTCAAGGAATCATCCTCTATTACGGACGCCCAGTCTGCGCTCAACGGATTCTTCAACCATTTGAAAGTCGATTTCATCAAGGACTGCCTCTAAAACGTGCCGTAGCTTGCCTCCGGTAATAGCGGGTACCACACCGTTGCAGAAGGTCATTCCGAGCCTCTCTGACGTGCGCTGTGCGCCTATCCGGGTATATGCCTGACCGATTCCCGTGGTCATCGTCCAGGTTGGCTTATAGACAACGCGCTTGCGCGAAGTTGCCGGATTGTGAACCACCCGGGTAGCCTAATACCCCCTTCGGATTGAAAATCCTCTGGGAGTTGCCGTATCCGGCAGGCTGTTACGAGCAAGCTCTGCCTTTTTAGAACTGTGTTTAACGCTCTAATTTACACTTATATGGCTAAACAGGTAATTGACTTCCATGCCTCGGCAGGAATGTCAACCAATCAGTCCAACGAGCATCAACGGCGTTGGTCTGACAGAAGCTGGAATGTTGCCGTCAAGGGCGGCAACTATGACCGCACCCGGGCGCATCTCAATTTTGAGGTGGCCCGGGGAGGTGTAGTACAACCGATAGATCATACAAAGAGTATTCCCCGGCGCATCAAGGAGACGCTTGCGGAACGGGGAATAATCGACCCTAATGAGGAAATGAAGCGTAAAGGAAAGGAGCCTAATCGCCGAACCGTTGTCAATATCATCTTCGGAGGAAGCCGTGACCGGATGCATCGTCTGGCCTTCGGCAATCAGACAGTTGATTTGGAACATGGTGCGGACAATTCATCCATCACCAGATGTAAAGACATCGAAAATTGGGCGAAAGACATTTACAGATTCGCATGTGACAAATGGGGCGAAGACAATATTGTTGGTTTCTACGTACACCTGGACGAAAAGAATCCGCACATTCATTGCACCGTGTTGCCAATCACGCCTCGTAATAAATTTTCGTTCAAGGAATTGTTTGCGGGTAAAGATAAAATCGAGTTCAAAGAACGCACTCTCCGGCTTCATAATGAGCTTGCCGCAGTTAACGAGCGATGGGGACTTGGTCGTGGTCAAAGCATCATGGAGACAGGGGCCCGTCATCGGACTTCCGAGGAATATCGCAGGGAACTACGTCAGGAGTGTAACGACCTGGAAGTTCAGATTAGCGACAGGCACGAGACATTGAAGGAGCTGTATGCGGATATCCGTAAGGCGGAGAAACGCTGCAAGGGTCTCAATACGATGATTGGCAATCTTGAGACACGCGAGGCAGACCTCAATGACCAGATTGACCTGCTGGAGTCTGACCTCGAATCAGGGAACGGCGATGCCGAAGAACTGCGTCAGCGAATCTCCGGCCTTGAGGATGAACTTCGTGTCACCGAATCATCACTTGAAGACAAACGCCAAAAGCTCAAGACCGCCGACCGGCAGCTCGCACAGCTTCAGGATGAATTGAAGTCTGCCAACGAGAAACGCTCCAATGCGATGAGAGAATACCACCATTTCACGGAGAAGAACCAGGAACAGATGCGCATGAGACTGACGGATGCCGTGTTCGGAAGGTCTGTTGTCGATATGCGCTCTCTGCTGGCGGCAATGACGCCGGAACAGAAAGCCGGCTTCGACGGGGAATTCCTCATGGCAATGGCGGAGAAGCCCAACGAGATCCTGAAATGCGCGATGTATCTGTTCGCCGGGTATCTCGACGGGGCAATTCAGTTCGCCAAGGGAAGCGGCGGCGGTGGCTCTGCGTCCGACCTTCCGTGGGGCCGCGATCCGAATGAGGATGACCGTCGCTTTGCCTACCGTTGCATGATGCAGGCGCACAAGATGCTCCGTCCGGCGCCCAAGCAGGTAAAACGACATTGACAATGAATGAGTGCCGGAAAGTAGTGCCGATTTCATGATACATATAAAGCGACTTAAATAATCGTCCGATTCATAGAGGATATTTCGCTGTCGCATCTTTTATGTTTTCCTTTGCACTCAAATTTCAAAACCAATCAGATGAAACACAAACTTTACATACTCTCAGTCGCTCTGATGGCAAGTGCCGTCAGTTCAGACGCTTTCGCTTACGCCCAAACATCCCGGACACATCCCGGTGATGTCATGGAGCTTATCTACAAACCTTCAGTCTCATATAACAAGGATGTTGTTGAGTCTCCCGGATGGAAAGGCAACTGGTTCATCGGAGCCGACGGCGGCATCAATGCTTTCCTTGGCACCCCTATGGGATGCAATGACCTCGGCGGCCGCATCAAAGGACAGTTCGGCATCAACGCCGGCAAGTGGTTCACCCCGACTGTAGGCAGCAGGCTGTCATTTAACGGTTACTGGCTCTCAAGTCCCGAAAGCAAAACCCAAACCGGATGGGGCGTATCCTCCGAAATCCTATGGAATCTCACGAACTCTCTGTATGGCAACCATGACAAGACTCGCTTAGGACTGATTCCGTATCTCGGTGTGGGGATGCTCCACAACAGACAGGCACAGACAAATCCTTTTGCCCTAAGCTATGGTGTCATAGCCCAATACGGACTTACTTCCAGACTGAAGCTGAATCTCGAATTAGGCTGCAAGACCACATTCTCTGACTTCGACGGATTCGGAACGGCAAACCGTTTCGGTGGTGACAACATATTGTCTCTGTCTGCCGGAGTATCTTTCACACTGGGCAGTCCGGGATTCCGCAAGGTCATTGATGCCAGACCTGTGATGCTGGATAACTCGCGTCTGCGTGAACTTTGCCTTTCACTCTCGGATGAGAATGGCAGGTTGTCGCGTAAATCTTCCAACGATGACCGTATCGTTGCCGAATTGAAGAAGATTCTGGAGATTGAAGGTTTGCTCTCCCGATACGGCAATATCTTCAATAAGGAATATGACAATGACGATACCGTCAGTCATTACCCTGTCAATGATTATTCCGGTCTTAACAGTCTTCGCGCAAGGCTCAAGGGTGCTAAGAATGATTACAGTTCCAAAATGCTCATGGACATTGAAGATCTTGATGGAATTGATGATGAGACTGACTACATCGACAGCCTGATCAATGGTGAGCCTGCCGATTCAATAGCCGGATTAGGATTTGCCGGTAATGGTAGTGCCTCCTCGGATTCAGTTGCCGTATTGAATAATGACAATTATCTGGCACTCATTCAGTCCGGGAAGAAGTGCATCGGCAGTCCGATATTCTTCTTCTTTGACCTCGGAACCACTAATCTGACCGATAAGTCTCAGCTCGTAAATCTCGATGAGATTGCCCGTGTTGCCAAACAGTATGGGCTTACTCTGCGAGTGACCGGGGCTGCTGACAGCGAAACCGGAACCGGTGAAATTAATCACCGACTCGGCAACGGCCGTGCCGATTATATCATCAGTCAGCTTCATCAACGAGGCATCAGCACCTCCCTCATAACCAAAATCAACCAAGGCGGCATCGACCGTTTCAATCCCGGCGAAGCCAACCGCCACTGCAAGATAGAACTATTTCTTACTGCCAGATAAAATTACTTTTTCATAATTTGTTACTGATTTTCGTAATGCGAAGCAGCCCGACCGTGAGGCCGGGCTGCTTTGTTTCGTTATAGTATGTAGAGTTGTCACAACCTGATAGCAACACAGGCATTACTAACTTATATGATCGATATGCTCAGATTTATCTAATCTAACTCATCCAATTGGTCTATAAGGGGTATCATTAAGATAATGGTGTTCGCAGTATTTGATAACTGACCCATCCGTTATAACCTTGAAAGCTTGCGTTTTCGCATCTTCGATTGTCGCGTATTTCTTTTTGCTGGATAACTTCTCATAACGACGTATTAATGTCTTTCTATTCCACAAGGGGACCACAATGTCAAGATTACAATAATTGCCGTTATCCCAGATTTTAATATGGCAGTCGTCGAAATCCATAAAATATCCGTTCTTCCGATGCTTCCATTTTGGAGAATTTAGATAGCGCCTATATCGTTGAGCCAATTTTTTTGCTTCTTCTTCCCTCTCAGACAATCCATATTCCGATGTTAGGTTTTCTGCGCATTGTGATCCTACCGTCATAAATCCCCAATCCGGATGAGATATGAGATGTGCATAGCGGATAGCCTGATGACAATTATCACATTCACCAACGAGATCCTCTAAATCCTCCATTCCTTCATATTGCCAACCAAAAGTCGGCTTCACGCGACCGTGTTCCTCGGCATGGCAATGCTTACAAAGCGTTATAAGCTCAAAGTCTTCATATTCCCAAGGTTTTCGTCCTTTAAAATAATGATGATGATGAACTTGCAACTGGTCATCTGGTAGACATCTTTTGCACCGACAACATGTGTGATTATCGCGTTCAATTATTTGCCGGCGTTTGTCGTACCATTTTTTGTCCCTATATGAATTGGAGGAGATAAAGGCCATTTTGTTTTTAATAATTGCAGAATGTAAATTGTTTTAATCGGGACTTTTTTACTTGAATATTTTGACGCGACCGAAAAGGTTTCCGCGTTTCACCTGTTTGCGGTAGCAAAGATAGAATTTGGTGCAGAAAACGGTTATAACAATTGTCGCAACCAGATTCCACCACTCGATAGATCCATCGATAACACGAATCGCTCTATCTATAATACAACCGACTGATAGTATGGCGAGTGTCAGCCAGAAATTGCGTTTTACCTTATTGCTTAACATTTGGTTATCTGATTTGAAATTCAACATACGCCGTGTCGCTTTTCTGGATTGGATATGGCGGATAGTGGAATGTTTTCACAAGTCGATACGTCGCGGATTTATCACTCAGGTCATAAATCCACGGCTTTACAGTCATCTTGAACGTGCCATCAGGTCGCACGACATATCCAATATCATTAAAACATACTTCGGTTCCATTTGCCTTTAGGTCAAGATATCTTACTGAGTACGGAGCTTGGATCCAGTTTCCTTTTGCCGATTGTTTATCGATTCTATACCATTCGCCAGTGGTCATATCTATTTTGCGGTTATTCGTAAATTCCACAATAAGTGAATCTATCGGACTCTTAATCGGTTTAGGACTGATAAGTGACATTGTCATGTCATTGCCTGTCGAATAGAATTTTTGAGTTAAGTTATGTTTCCTTTCAAATGTATATGATGTTCCGTCTGGAAGATATTCCCAGGTTGAATCCGTGAATACGAGTTTTGCAGAATCACCCTCAATTGTGATTGTTCCTGATATTGGTTTCCCGGACGCATCTATTCCTGTAAAGATAAGTGTGCCGTCTTTCAATTTTCCGATACAGTCGTTTATCTCCGTAAGACGGAACAATTTTATAGAAACATTATACCCATTTTCCGCTCTGCTGATTACAAGAGTCGAGCCGTCATCTTGGTTTTCAAATTCACCAAAATATCTTTCATTATAGACATATTCGTCATTGCCGGGCACATAGGGTTCAAGTTCCACGGTCATGGAAGTATCATTCTTCAATATCGGCAATGTCTTACCAATAGTACCAACGTAAGAGAACCGCAGTGAATCTCCGGTTTGTGCCTCAATATGGAAATTTCCTAAAGTATCGGTCAGAAACGTCTTGCCATCTGAGACTCGCTTTATGACAGTTTGTCTTAGCGGGGATCCATCCGGTCCATATATCACTTTACCATCAATAACAACAAACTCCGGTGCATCAATCCTTTGAGACTTGCATCCCACGACAATAATGGTCAACAAGAGGATTGTAAAGGAGAGAAAAGCCCTTATCATTTGATTTCAGTTTTTGCTTTGCGAAGTAAGATACATTCGGCTGGAGCCGTGCCATTCAATCTTACAACAGAATCATTCTGGATGTCTATTGTGGAAATGTGGGGAAGAATCCGTCTAAGGGCATCCTCCGTCCGCATATCATCGCAAGCCATTTCAGTCATAGCTCCGTCACCGAGTATGATGGAATCTCCTATAACCTTATATGACCCGCTGATGGAGTTGCAGTTTGTCATGATGAAGTAGGTGCTGTCTTCAAACATAATATACTGCTTCATGCTCGATGAGGTCTCATCGGGACGCACATAGTCGAAATCGCTGAATACGATGTTCTCGATATACCACTGTCCGCGAATGTCGGCGTTAGCGACTTCGGTTTGAGCCTGGTTATCGGACTTATCTGACGCCTCTTTGTTACCTGAGCATCCTGCTGCCGTCGCCATCAATAATGAGACACCAACAATGAAAGATATATTGTTTGCCTTCATAAAAATCTACTCTTAAAATGTTTTCTTATGAGATTGTTCTAGGACCATATACTCAAAACATCTCTTTCTCTTGTCGGTTCAATCCCAGTCGTTAAGGTTTGCGATGAAAGCATCAACAGATTCGTCATCGAATAACTCAGGCAGTTCTTGAGTATTGACATGATGCTCGTAATCTGCCGCCATATCATCAACGGGATTTTCACCGTAGTTTATATCGTCATCGTTATTATCCATCTTTACAGTTTCTTTTCAAACATTGCGAGTTCTACATTGTAAGGGAGATTTTGAAACGGCGTGTCGCATATTCCCGCAAGTTTGTATCCCAGATTAAGATACATATTGAAAGGACGAGTATTCTTGACTTGCGTGTCCAGCCTCACCACTTCATAACCATGCTCCTTACAATATTTCTCAAAATACGATACGAAGGCTTTCCCTATCCCTTGTTTGCCAAAACTGGGATCAACTACAAGGGTATGCAGAACGCCAACCTTATTATCCGATGCGGGATAACTCCATTCCATTGAAGAATACGCAGATGGCTGCACCTGATTTATGATAGCTGATGCTGCCACTTCATCATTAATTGTCATGACAAAGAGCGTGCCTGCTTTTAGTGCATCTAATGCAGTCTCTCGTATCGGATAGACTTTTGAATTCCATCCAATAGACACTTCACCGGATTCCTCCAGATTATGTATTTTCTTATAGATCTCGGCAACCGAATCTATATCACTGAATGTAGCTTTCCTTATAGACGGAGACATCGTATTTATTTTGCTACTTCCTCTTTGAAAGTATTGGCCGGTTTGAACGCCGGGATGTTATGTGCAGGAATGACAAGCGTGGTATTCTTGCTAATGTTGCGGGCAGTCTTCTCGGCACGGGTCTTTACGATAAAGGAACCGAAGCCACGAAGATATACGTTCTCGCCATGGGCAAGGCTGTCTTTCACTACGCTCATGAATTGCTCAACCACTGAGAGAACGGCAGGCTTGTCGATGCCTGTCGTTTTAGCTATCTCGTTAATTATATCTGCTTTAGTCATTATCTCTTGAATTTGATAAGTTTTGTGAACACAAAATTACTAAAAATCCGTGTATTTCGGAACGAATGACATCCCCAACGACGCCTTTTGGCGACCGAAATTTTTGGCAAATTGAAGGCGATGGAGCATCCCGCTTCACCGCCTTCTTCACAGATATGGCTTTGGTTACTTGTTTCGTTTGGCGAGCCACTCGTCTCGTTTGTGACGGCATACCTGTAGGTAGGAGCGGCTACCGATTTTTAACAAAGATCAGTTGAATTTTGTTAACTTTGTAGTCAGAAATTCAATCCGGCTCAATGGCTATGAAACATAAAGTGAAAGTAACGGTACTTGACACCAAACTGTATGCGGAATATCAGCAGCAGTATTGCGCCAATCCCTGTTCGGGCAAATGCCCGGTCTATAACAAGGGAGATGAGTTCATATTCTACCGTGATGATGAGCGAGATGACTACTGGCATTGCGGTCTTAACACACTTATGAAATCCGACGGCAATCCTGATGAGATAGCCGGAGGCCCGAAGAAGCCGTTCTGTTCTGAAGCATGGGACGCCATCTCTCGTTACATCTATACCGGCCTACAAGGAGGTTCTATCATGAAAGGCTGGATGCGTGATGAGAACACCATGATCACCTGCTGTAACGACGGTACGCGCCCAGTAATCTTCAAGATAGAACGGATTGACTATGAATAATTCAATGACAGGGATGGTTAAACAGGTATTTATATTATTGGTGCTGACATTCATGTCAGCATTGTCTTCATGTACGGTGACAAAATTCGTACAAGATAACATAACCACTGAGAACCTTATAATCTACTATTCATCTGATAATGGTAATTCGGAATTGCTAAGTGCTGCTAAGAAATATGGCTCTAAAATACTTTATGTCTATAAGAATATCAACGGTATAGCAGTTACGGTGCCAAAAGATAAGACGGTGCAGGAGGCAATGAAATATTATGAAAAAGTCAACGGTGTGCTGTCGGTTATCAAGGATCAAAAGACGAAGCTTGACTAAATTTCTTAACGCTGACTAAAATCGTGGCAAAGAATTGAGTGCTGAAGCGATTAGGTACTGAAATCCCGTGAAAAAGTGGTAATTTTGTAATATGGATATAGAGAAATGCAATGAAAAAGATTATGAAACGCTCGCCGGAATATGGGAGCGCTCAGTAATGGCTACGCACGATTTTTTGAAAGAGGAAGATTTCAATGAGATAAGAGCTGCGCTGATTCCTGACTATTTCCCCAATGTAGATCTATATGCCATTGCCGACAATTGCGTGTATGCCGGATTCATTGGATTGAGTCCGGACTCAATAGAGATGCTCTTTATAGACAGTGGCCGTCGTGGTCAGGGCTATGGTTCTGCCCTCATAGAATTTGCAAAACAACGAGGAGCGACAAAAGTCGATGTGAACGAACAAAATCCTTCGGCCTTGAATTTCTACAAAGCAAAGGGATTCCGTATAATATCAAGAGATGAAACTGACGACGCCGGTCGTCCATACCCAATTCTTCATCTATCCCTGTAAAAAATGGGACTGACCAGTCCCGGCAGGGCGAGTCGGTGATAAGCCGACAACGCAGGAAAGCGGATTATCACTGTCTCGACCCGTGGACTGCTGAAACAAGCGGCAAGTGGCCGGGAGGTCGTAAAGTCCTTATCAAGCAACGGCGAAAAAGAACACGGAGGAACGGCAATAAGTCTCAGGGGTGGCATCAGCGAAGCCGTTGCCAATCCTCGGAGGCGTTGCCGGTTCTCGGTGTTACGGTGAGTCCGAATGCTTCGCACCGCGCACCGGCTGCGCCGACATGCGCTTTCGGCTCACTCGCGAATGTTATTTCCGCAGTTGCCCGTAGGCGCGTGATGCGGTCAACAATTCAGACCGCCTTGCCTCTTGCCGCTTATACTTGCTGAAATAGGATTATTCATGTTTCTTCTAAGATTTACATCTTTAGCATAAATATGCTTTATTCGGATGCTTTATCGTGAGTGATACAATCATGGTACTCTTCTTTACATACTTTATTCTTGGTTTCAACCTCGATAGTGCTGTGGGCAATACCCGCAGAACTAAGGCGAGCACGCAAACTGTCTATTGTCCTATCCACATCCGAAGGCGAATCCACGACAACATGTACTGTAAGTGCTACCTGTGTGGTACTCAACGGCCAGATATGCAGATGATGATATGAGACGACGAGTGGTGTCGCATCTATTATATTCTCAATCTTGTGTATATCTATATCCTTCGGAACGGCATCAAAGGAGAGGTTCAGACTCTCTCGTAATAGGGAATAAGAACTTACGGCTATTATCGCAGCTACGACCAGACCTATTATCGGGTCAAGCTGATACCATCCTGTAAACCTGATTACTATACCTGAAATAACGACACCGACTGAAACCAGAGTGTCGGCTGCCATATGGAGAAAAGCTCCTTTTACATTGAGATCCCCCCGTGAATGCTTCATTAGCATCCAGGTAGTAACTCCATTTATTATCACGCCAATTCCAGCGACCCAGGCCACAACATCGCCGTTTACGACAACGGGCGACTGCAATCTCTCAATTGACTCTATGACAATAAAAACAACGGCTATATAGAGTATTACTGCGTTAATGAGGGAGGCCTCGATTGTTGCTCGGCCAAGTCCATAGGTAAAACGTGCGGAGGCGGGTCGTAAGGCAGCTTTGTATGCCAGCAGTGCGATAAGCAGCGAAGCCACGTCGCTGAGATTATGTCCCGCGTCACTGAGCAATCCCATAGAGTCTGTCGCAAAGCCAAATATAGCTTCGATGACAGTGTATGCCAAATTTAGTCCTATTGCCCAATAGAACACCTTACCGAGAGCCGGTGAAAAATGAAGGGCATGTTGCTTGCTCATGATTAAAGAATTTGTACTGATTGTTAATGTTCCCCGTGGTCGGCAGACATCGATGCAAGATAAAAAGCGTTAGATGTTACGACTTCTGCATCTTCTGGTAACGGTTTGACGAGACTGACTTGTGTGTATCCGAGTTCAGAGACTCCTGTAATGACTTCAGCACGACCGAAACGATACATATCCACGCCATTTTCCTGTTCGTTGCCCTGAAAAACGAAGATATATTTCTTGCCCTCTATATCAACTATGGCATCATCGTGAACAGCCGGGACAAGATGCTGTCCGGTATTTATAGACCCGACGACATTAGTTCCGGCTGCAAGACTGAACTTTTGACCATGATTTAGGCTGACATGAACGGCAATGGCCTTTGTGTCAGGGTCAACATTGCTGTTGATCTGAGTTACTTTACCATTCAGTCTTTCACCTGAGTTGTCGGTGAGCGCCATTTCTACAGTCTGCCCGATCTTAACCAACGCCAGATCTTTCGGAAATATATTCAACAATACGAAAGGAGCGGAATTGTCCGCCACCTGCATCATAGGCGCCGTAGGATCAATGTATGCTCCTGTCGTTGCTGTTATCTTTATAACAGTTCCGGAGATAAGAGATTTCACAGGCATCTGCAGCGATATGTTTCCTGCTCCGGCTTGCTTAGGTGAGATGCCGATTTGGACAAGTTGCCGGGCAAGTCCTTGCTGTGTGGCCAAAGCGGTCTGATAAGAGGCCGAAGCCAACTGAAGGTTCTTGGCGATTCCGGCACCTGCGTCGGCAAGAGCCTGTTGCCGTTTTAACTCCTGCTGAGCCGTTTCCGTCTCACGACAGGCGACCAGATAGTCCTTCTGCATCTGCACTATCTCGGTGTTCTCGATATATGCTACAGTCTGACCGGCGCTTATGTGTTGGCCCTCCACTACCGTTATCTTTTTGACAACACCGGGAAGAAGTGCAGAAACATCCGAAAGATTCTGAGGATTCAACGAAATCTGTCCATTTGCACGAATGTTAGTGCCAAGTTCCTTTTCTTCGATTTTGCCAAGCGTAATGCCTACGGCATCCATCTGTTTCTGGGACAGCTCCACGACATCGGACACCATCTCTGTTTCCTCCGCTGATTCCTTGTCCGCAGAGTTATTCTCTTTTGAAGAGCATGAAGTCGCCAGGAGAAGCCCAAGCACTATGAGATAATTATATTTAGTTTTCATTTGTTTCCTTTTAAGTAGTTCAACATTAAAATTGCCTGATTATAATCGTTGATGGCACCGGCATATTTGAGCTGTATGTCAAGTGCGGTTTGCTGATTTTGGATGTATTCTACATAACCGATTTCTCCGTTATCATACTCCACTTGAGAAAGGCGGGCCATTGCAGCGGCTTCTGTCACTCCTTGCCTTTTATAATAATCAAGCACTTGCCGGGCTCGTTTCAGTTCATTTTCCGCTTCCTGATACTGGCTTTCCATTGTCTGTCTTGCCTGTCGCATGGCAACTTCGTTAAGCTCGATGTCACGTTTGGCTGCCTTTACCTTTGCACGTTGCGCTCCAAAAAACAGCGGTACACTGATTCCGACTTCAAAACCCATGAAATTACCCTTTTCAAAACGCTCGCGCTCTATATGATAAGGATTGAAACCCTTGATGAGAGCCTGCACGTTGACACCGATGCTGAGTTCAGGAACAAAACCTTGTCGCGCGACGCTTAAATTCCTGCGGGATGCTTCCATTTGCGCTTTCAGAAATCCCTGAGTCGGTGTGTTTTCAAAAATGAAAGGTTCCTGTATGTTATTGTCAGTGATTTCCGCAAGCGGCTCGGATGGCACAATAGATACGTCCGTATTCAGCAGACGTCCAAGTGCCAACTGTGCTGTGACACAGCTCTGCACCGCTTTTTGTAGTTCTATTTTATTTTCATTATATGCGCGTTGTGCGTTTATAAGTTCAAGATGACTGATTTCTCCGACCTTGTACCTTGTATCCGCAAGATATACGAAGTGGCTGTAGACGCTGTCTTGCTTTTGAAGAATCTCTACAGTACGTTGTGCCATCAGTAAAGTATAATAGCAAGAACTTACATCTCGGATTACCTCGTTGCGGCTTACATTCAGATTTGATTTGGCCACCTCTGTCTCGGCCTTCAGATATTTCCGCTTGGCAACATAGGAAGTGGGGAATTCAAAAGACTGGCTGAAAGTCACGGCATTGTCGGGACTTCCCCCCGATGTGGGATCCTGGCTCAGAGAAATTGAAGTCTGCGGCAGGTCGAGCCATGAACCCTGAAGATCCTGAGATTTCGCGACCTCAAGGTTGCTGCTCCGAAGGTCGAGATTGTCGCGCAGAGCCGCATCTATACATTCCTGTAAGTTCAGCCTGACTTCCTGTCCCTGACAGACAAGACCGATGTAAGTCATTAAAATAAACAATATATATTTAATTGCTTTCATTCTTTTTACTTTTCTTTGTTTTGGTGAAAGTTTTGTAGATTGCCGGCATCACGAGCAGCGTCAGGATAGTGGCAGTGACCAGACCTCCTATAACTACCGTGGCGAGCGGGCGTTGTACCTCGGCACCGTCGCCGTGCGACAAGGCCATAGGCAGAAAACCGAATGAGGCTACAAGTGCCGTCATTATGACAGGACGCAGACGTTCCTCGCATCCCATGATGACACGCTTGCGGATATTGCTGACACCTTCCTTTTCCAGATTGTTGAACTGTCCTATAAGTACAAGACCGTTGAGGACTGCCACACCGAACAAGGCGATGAACCCCACTCCGGCAGATATGCTGAATGGCATTCCGCGCATCCACAGGGCCAGTATTCCGCCAATTGTGGCAAGAGGTATGGCGGAGAATACCATCAGTGTCTCCGGTATGTTTTTCAGAGTTGCATACAGCAACAGCAAAATCACGATCAATGCAAGCGGCAGAGCAATAGAAAGACGACCGGTAGCCTCCTTCAGATTCTGGAACTGGCCTCCGTATGTATAATAATAACCCGATGGCAGATTGAGGTTGTTGTCGAGTATGTTCTGAATCTCCTCAACTGTACTCTGCACATCACGCCCCCTGACATTGAATCCGACAAAAATCCTGCGCTGGCCATCTTCATGTGTTATCTGGGCAGGAGCTCCCTCAAAACTTATGTCTGCGACCTGTCGTAACGGAACAGTTCCACCGTCAGGTAACGGAAGATAAAGATTCTCCAGGGTAGAGACATCATTGCGTATTTTCTCATCAAGCCTCACAACGAGATCAAAACTTTTATCACCCTCGTAAACTGAACCTGTACTTTTCCCGGCAAAAGCTGCTTCGAGAATACTGTTGGCTGTGGAAACCGGAATGCCGTACTGCGCCAGTCGGTCACGGTTGTATTTCACTTGTATCTGAGGCAATCCCTGAACCTTTTCCACGAAAGGCTCGGACACCCCTTTTACATTTTTTATCAGATTCGCTATCTTCTTGGCCGAGGCTTCAAGTTTGTCAAGATCATCGCCGTATATCTTGATAGCCACATCTTGTTTTATTCCAGTAATCAGTTCATTGTTACGCATCTGGATAGGTTGTGACATTTCGACTTCCATTCCGGGAATGATGCTGAGGGCTTCCTCCATTTTCTCCATCAGTTCGTCTTTTGTCTTAGCCGAGATCCATTCACTTTTCGGCTTTAACGATATGAGCATGTCGGCGCGTTCCATCGGCATGGGATCCGTGGGGATCTCGGAACTTCCGATACGTGTGACGGCCTGCTTCACCTCTGGAAACTGTTCCTTGATAATCTTCTCTGCAAGAGTAGTTGCCTTCACCATCTGCGAAAGTGATGTGCCCTGAGCCATGCTTATCTCCGCCGCGAAGTCGCCTTCCTCAAGATTGGGGATGAACTCTCCTCCCATTCTGGTGAATATCCAGACGCTGATGCCGAAAAGTATGACCATGACCGCAATCAGAGTCTTGCTCCAGTTGAGGGCGAAATTGAGAACCGGACGATACCATTGCTGCAGTTTGGCAATAAGTCGATCGGAAAAATTACGCTTGTGGACGCTCTTTTTGCTGAGGAATAAAGCGCTTGCAGCCGGAACATAAGTCAGCGACAGAATGAAGGCTCCGAGTATCGCGAAAAATATAGTCAGCGCCATCGGCCGGAACATTTTTCCCTCTATCCCTCCTAACGTCAGCAAGGGAAGGTAAACCATCATGATGATTATTTCGCCGAAAGCGGCTGAATTCCTTATTCTGGATGCTGAGTAATACACTTCCTCATCCATTTGAGCCTGGGTTAGCCGGGCTCCGTGATATTTCGCCGTGCTTATGGCTATATGATGACATACAGCTTCTACAATAATCACCGCTCCGTCTACAATCAATCCGAAGTCGATGGCTCCAAGGCTCATCAGGTTCCCGCTTACTCCGAATAGTTTCATCATACCGAAAGCGAACAGCATGGCAAGAGGAATTACTGACGCCACTACAACTCCGGCTCGGAAATTGCCGAGAAACAGAACAAGGATAAACACTACAATCAGGAAACCCTCGACAAGATTACGGGTAATGGTATCTGTGACGCGGTCAACAAGTTGGGTTCGGTCTATAAAAGGCTCAATGACCACTCCTTCCGGAAGACTCTTCTGTATCTGTGCCATTCGTTCCTTGACATTTTTGATGACTTCCTGAAAGTTTTCACCCTTAAGCATTAAAGAGATTCCGGCAACTACCTCACCCTCGCCATTGCGTGTCACTGCACCGTATCGTGTGGCTGAGCCATACTGAACATTAGCGACATCCCTTATAAGGACTGGGGAGCCGTTGACGGTCTTGACGGGGATTTTGCTTATATCATCCAAGGACTTTACCAGACCTATACCGCGGATGAAATACTGATTGCTGTTTTTTTCTATATAACTGCCGCCGGTGTTTTCGTTGCCATTTTCGAGAGCGCTATATATATCGTTGACAGTCAGGCCGAATGAATTAAGCCGGTCGGCATCGACCGCAACTTCATACTGTTTGACGAATCCTCCCCAGCCGCTGACTTCCGCAACTCCCGGTGTGCCGGAAAGCTGTTTGCGCACTATCCAGTCCTGCATCGTTCGCAGGTCGGTGAGGGTGTACTTGTCCTCATACCCTTTCTTGGGACGGATGGTATAATGGTATATTTCGCCGAGACCTGTCGCAATCGGACCGAGATTGACCGATGCCTTCCCTTGCGGAAGCTGTTCCTCAGCCTCCTTGAGCATCTGATTCACCTGCTCACGTGCCCAATATGTGTCAGCGTTATCATCAAATACAAGAGTAATGACCGACAGCCCACTACGGCTGATGCTTCGGCGTTCCTTAACTTTTGGTATATTGGCAAGCGCCATCTCAACGGGTGTCGTGATGAACTGTTCCACCTCCTGCGCTCCCAATGACGGAGCCTGCGTTATCACCTGCACTTGATTGTTGGTAATGTCCGGGGTAGAGTCGAAAGGCAGCTGTGTGAGTGACCATATACCCCACACAATCAGCGCCAATGTGAATACGCCGACTGCCAGTTTGTTTTTTATCGAAAATTGAATTATTCTTTGAAACATATGATCAAAATAATATTGGGAGGCCAAGACACGACTCGGCATAACCTTGAAATATGAATATACAACAAGTAGCCAAAGCCTTTTGATTTTGTCAAACGGCTTTTCCTCAAAAAAAAATGAGAGAAGTATCCACGGCCTCTTATTGATAGATATGGCGACATCGTGTCGGAACTGACTATTCCGACATCTCAGTTGTTGAATGCCACATCAGAATGAGCATTTACTACAGACGGAATGAGTGTATATCTCTTTGTAAAGACTAATAATACAGCTCTGTCCGTGGACAGTATTAGATTAAAGTGTGTGGGGGCGCTCTGAGATAATTTGCTTCCTCAGTGAAAGGTAATTGATATAATATAATCTGCTCCGTCTTAATTTGTGAAACGGAACCGGAAAAGAGAAAAATCCTTATAATATTCAGGACGGCAATGAAATCAGGAATAACTTTAGCAGGAATATTATTGAGAGTTTGGATTTTATCCTCAATTACAGCACCTTTTTCTATGCACTGAGTTCCATCGCTATGATGGCGTGTGTGTTTATCATTGTCAGTATTGTCCTTCTCGCAATGTTCAACATATACACATGCCGCATCGTTATGATGATGATGCGGTGTCATGGTAACAAGCAGCAACATAAGCACTGCCAGAACCATTGCGGCGATATGTATTTGTCGACTCATATACTGAGAACATTTTTCAACCCGCAAAGTTAATACTTTTTTCTGAGATCCCAACCTAAGTATTGCAATTTATGCATTCATGCACCTCGATTTGGAATCTTCACCTCGATTGGAATTTACTTGCCAGTGGATTGCTGAAACAAGCGGTAAGTGGCGGGACGGTCGAAAAAGTCCTTATCCGGCAACTGCGAAATAGAACACGGAGGAACGGCAATAAGTCTCCGATGTGGCATCAGCGAAGCCGCTGCCAATCCTCGAAGGCGTTGCCGGTACTCCGTGTCGCGAAGTTGCCAGTAGGCACGGTGCGGTCTAAGGTATCAATACCCACACCGTCACCCTTTGACGGCATAACTGCTGTCAATAATATTTACGGTCGATAAAATAGTTCCAGTTCCATCCATCGACGACGGTAGAGACCGGGATGCCGGCGACCTTTGTATTTTGAGAACGAGGTGTATTCGTGATGGATGTCACGGTTCCCGGATTTCAGCTTTTTGAGG
>OHAJ01000948.1_pt1 | contig 21568 bp, 26 predicted proteins | sample 1577101 | NCBI WGS metagenome assembly OHAJ01 (sample SAMEA3541531, study PRJEB24748) | human gut metagenome | biome: human gut; feature: human-associated habitat; material: faeces | place: China | collected 2012
GCCGAGAATGTCGGAAAGCAGCAGCTCGTTGCCGTCCCAGTCGGTGTTGAGCGGCTCGTCGAAGCTGACCTCCGACTTCTGCGGCGCGGTCTTGCGCAGGTGCATGAGGATCTCATTCTCGATGCAGCGCGAGGCATAGGTCGCCAGCTTGATGTTCCGGTCCGATTTGAATGTGCCGACGGCCTTGATGAGGCCGATGGTCCCGATGGAGATCAGATCCTCGATGTTCACGCCGGTGTTCTCGAACCGGCGCGCGATGTAGACCACGAGCCGCAGATTGCGCTCGATGAGCCGGGCCCGCGCGGCCTCGTCGCCCGCAGCGGCCTGCTGCAGGAGGGTCTGTTCCTCCTGCGCGGCAAGCGGCGGCGGGAGAATGTCGCTGCCGCCGATGTACATGAGCTTTGCGGGCTGCCGCAGGAGGCGCTGCAGCCAGTCCGTGAGAAATTCAAGCATCGCATTTCCCTCCTGTCAGGGCCTCGTAGCCGCCGCCGTCCGAAACGGGCGTCGGGGAGAAGGCGACGAGGCCGTTTTTTTGCACCCTTTTTCCGATGCGGACCTCCTCACACGGCAGGGCGAGCAGCAGGCCGCTGCCCGTTCCGACGGCGCGGAAGGGGATGAGGCGCGGGTGGAGCCGCTGCAGGCGCACTACCAGAGCGGCGGGCGCGGCAAAATCCGCGGCGCGCAGGCCGTCGTGCGGCATGCCCAGCTGCTTGTGCCTACCGGAACGGCAGACAGCACGGGCATTGAGGGCTATGTGGGCGGTGCGCTCAAGCAGAGCCTGACCTTTGCCCTCGACCTCGCCAAAAAGACTGTGACCATCGGGTCAAATCTCTTTTACAGCGTCTACGTTGAGCTTGGCACGGGCATCTTTGCCGAGAAAGGCAACGGACGCAAAACGCCGTGGGTCTGGAAAGACTTTAACGGCAAGTGGCACTTTACCCGGGGCATGGCTCCCCGTCCGTTCCTCCGCCCGGCGGTGGAAGATCACATTGACGAGCTGCGAGAGATTGCGGTGGAGGAAGGGAACAAGGAGGTATAAGTATGGATAACAACGTTTATACCGCTCGATTTGAATGTAGTTGTACAGTTGAAGATTTTAAAAAATTTCAAGAGTTAGTTCAAGAGATGATAGAGAGAAACAGTTCTCAGGGTGTTGACCTATCTCCGTATTACCAGCAAGAGACCAAAGAACGGATACTTGTGGTAGAAATGCAGAAGGCAAGAGAACATCTTCAGGAACTCTGCGATAATGCATACGGAAAAGGAACACGCGTTATCATGGTATCCGCTCAAAAGTCAATTTAATACTCAGCGGTTGGCGCACAGCGTCAGCCGATTTTTATGCCGCTTTAGCTCAGTCTGGCAGAGCACCGGACTTTTAATCCGGGAGCCGTGGGTTCAAGCCCCACAAGCGGCACCACACCGGCAGCACGTCCGGCAAATAAACCTTATTGCCAAGCATGGCAGCCCGAGCAAGGGCAGAAAGGACTATCACATGGCACTCGAACGCAAGACTCTCCGGGCGATTCTGGAAGATGAAACGACCGACACCAGCGGCAAGCTCAAGAAAATTTTGGACGTGCTGCATGAGGAAACGGACGCTTTGCAGAACCAGCTCGATGAGAAGAACGCAGCCCTCGCCAAAGCCGAAAAGGACCGGGACGCCGCTGCCAACGGCAAGACCATTGCGGAAAAGGCCCTGACCGACTACAAGGCCCAGCAGACGGCAGCAGCCAGCAAGGCGGCAAAAACCGCCGCATTCAAGCAGCTGCTCAAGCAGGCGGGAGTGCTGGAAAAGTACATCGACGACATTGCAGACGACTCCAAGAAGGGCGACGAATTTGCATCCAGCCTGGAACTGGATGCCGATGGCAAGGTGAAAAACGCCGAAAAGCAGCTTTCCAGCATCAAAACCGCGTGGGGCAGCAAGATCGCCACCACCACAACCACCGGCGCAAAGGTGGACAACCCGCCCACCAACACCGGCTCCAAAATGACCAAAGACCAAATTTTTGCGATCAAGGACGCTGGCGAACGCCAGGCGGCCATCGCAGCAAATGCCGACCTGTTCACAGGCGGCGGAAAGGACTAATACATGGCAGCAAAGACCAATCTGATCACCACTACCGAGATCACTGTCAACCCCCGGGAAATCGACTTCGTGACCCGCTTCCAGCGCAACTGGGAACACCTGCGGGAGATCATGGGCATCATGCGTCCCATCCGGATGCAGCCCGGCACCGTGCTCAAGAGTAAGTACGCTCAGGGTACGCTGCAGAGCGGCACCGTGGCAGAGGGCGAGGAGATCCCCTACAGCCAGTACACCGTCAAAGAGAAGGACTACGGCAAGATCACAATCGAAAAGTACGCCAAGGCCGTCTCCCTGGAGGCAATCCAGAACTATGGCTATGATGTGGCCGTGCAGAAGACCGATGACGAGTTCCTGTTCGACCTGACCGCAAAGGTCACGGACAAGTTCTACAAGTACCTGAACACCGGCAGCCTGAAGGGCACCCCCAAGACCTTCCAGATGGCTCTGGCCATGGCAAAGGGCAGCGTGGAGAACAAGTTCAAGAATATGCACCGCACCGTCACCGGCGTTGTGGGCTTTGCCAACGTCTTGGATGTGGCGGAGTACCTGGGTACCGCACCCATCACCATCCAGAACCAGTACGGCTTCCAGTACATCAAGGATTTCATGGGCTACAACACCATCTTCCTGCTGTCTGACGGCGAGATCGCAAAGGGCAAGGTCATTGCCACCCCCGTGGACAACATCGTGATGTACTACGTTGACCCCTCCGACAGCGACTACGCCAAGGCTGGGCTGGTGTACACCACAGCAGGCGAGGCCAGCAACCTGATCGGCTTCCACACCCAGGGCAACTACACCACCGCCGTCTCTGAGAGCTTCGCCATCACCGGCGTGACCCTGTTTGCTGAGTACCTGGACGGCATCTCTGTCCAGACCATTACTCCGGGTGAATCGGTCTAACCTGCAAGGGGGTGACTTTGCATGACCGTCCCTGAGCTGTGCAGATACACGCACAATTTTTTTGACCGGGCGGACGACCCCGTTGCCGGGGAGTTCGCCTTTGAGCCGGATACCGTGCCCGCCGGGGTAATCCCTGGACAGTATTTCCTCGTGTGCGGATCCATCTTCAATGACGGCGTGCACAAGGCCGGGGACGGTGATCTGACCGCCGAGACCTTCACCGGGACGGTACAGCCTATGCGCGTGCCGCCTGATTTTGTGGCGCTGGCCGAAAAAATCGACGCATACGACAAGGCGCTCCCGGCCGGCGGCGTGTATGTGTCCCAGTCCTTTGCCGGGTGGTCCGGCACGATGGCTACAGGCGCGGATGGCCTGCCCGCAGACGGCAAGGCCCGCTATAAATCCGAGATCAATCATTGGAGGAAGATGTGACATGGTCAATCCGTTCACTGCATCCACCGTGATGCAGGGCTTTACCAAAAAATACCGTTTTCAGACCCGCAGCTATGAGCCGGACGGCGTGGGCGGCTTTGTGTCCGGCTGGCAGGACGGCCCCGAGTTCGAGGCCGTGGAGCGCCACGATACCACCGTGGAAGCACAGGTGGCGGAGCAGGCTGACACGGCATCTACCTATACCCTGCTGGTCAGCACCGGCGTGCCGCTGGCTTTCTCGGACTACATCAAGCGGGTGAGCGACGGGCAGACCTTTCAGGTGACGAGCGCAGCCGATGAGGGAAACGCCCCGCCGGAGTCCGGTATGGGCCTGCGGGCCGTCAAGTGCAAAAAGGCGGTGCTGCCGTAATGGGACCGTCTGAGAGCATCAACCGGGCGCTGAACACTTTTTTCAACGACTTTGGCATCCCGGGTTATCTGGAAGATAACATCCCTCCTGCCGCTTCACTGCCCTATCTGACCTACAAGCCCACCATCCCCGGCGGGTGGAACGAAACGGCATCCTTCCACGCCCGGCTATGGTACCCAAGCAAGGGCGGCAGGGCCCCCATCCTGCAAACCGAGGATACGATCAGCGCGGCCCTCGCAAATGGCTTGACCATCAAATGCGAGGGCGGCGCTATTCTTTTGTGCAAAGGCACCCCATGGGCACAGCCACTCAACAACACGCCTGAAGGGTATCTGTGCGAATACCTTATTTTTGAACTTACACGGCTTATACCGTGAGTAAAGGAGCAATATGGCAAGAAAATTTTCCAAAATTTCGCAGAAAGCGTTTGAGTCCATGCAGTTCAATTCCGGAATCGTGGTCAGCAAGTTTGACGTGACCGGCGCGGCCGAAGTGCAGGATGCAGACATTATCACTGCCACCACCGGCGGCATCACCGCGACCTGCAAGGCAAACTTCACCGATCTGGGCGCGGATGTGGACAACGCCCAGAAGAACACCGCGGAGCTGATGCAGATCGAGGACTACGACTGCACGCTGGCCTTTACGGCCCTGAATGCAACCACTGACGTTATCAAGCTGGCCCTCGGTGCAGCCGATGTGGCAGAAAAAAAGGTCACGCCCCGCATGACACTGGACCCCACTGAAAGCACCGGTGACTTTAAGGACATCTGGTGGGTCGGCGACACCATTGACGGTGGCTATGTGGCTGTCCGTCTGATGAACGCACTTTCCACCGGCGGTTTGACCCTGAAGACGACCGACAAGGGAAAGGGCAACATTGCAGTCACCCTGACCGGCTGCCCCCGTCTGGGCAGTGATACCGTGCCTATGGAGTGGTACTACAGCCCCAAGGCCGCAGCATAAGGAGGACACCGCATGAAATTTTTGACAGAGCTGCCCGATGAAGATTTTCTGCGCCACTGCTGGCAGATCGCCGATGTGGCAGAGGAGGTCTTGGAAAAATCCAAGATCATGGAGCTGCGCAAGGTTTTGCCGGTTCTGACCGGCGAGGAAACGCCGGAAGAGCTGGAACAGAAGAAGAAGGAACAGGCGAAAAAGAACATTCAGGCTATGGCAAAAAGCTTGCTGTTCGACAATGCCGCTGCCACCGCAAAGCTGCTTCCGCTGCTCTATGAGCCGGACGTGGATGAAAACGGGGTGGTTGAAAATATCGGCCCGTTCAAGAAGATGCGCGCGGTAAAAGAACTGCTGAACAACGATGATGTGCTGGATTTTTTGCTCTGGTGTCTGCCGTTGGTGCTGGCGGGTACAGACGCCTGATTTCTTCCATCAGCCCGGACGCTCTGCGGCTGTTTGGCAGGCCGTACATCTTGCAGCACTGCCTGAACACTTTGCGGCAAGAGCGCATCATGCTCAGCTATCAGACGTACATGACGGACGCTCTGGCGCACCTTATAGGCGCGGAAGAGCGGTGGTACGACATGGTGGCCGGGCTTGTGGAAAACCGCCCACAGCCGCCGCAGCCGTCCGCTGATGAAGTGATAGCACGCATTAAAAATGGCTTGAACGGGGGTGATGGAACCTGAAACTTTTTGAATTGAGCGCCACCCTCGGGCTGGACGACAGCGCCTACCGGCAGGGCGTGGAAGAGGCAAAGTCTCAGACTAAGTCCGCTGTCTCCACCATGATGAAGGATTATAACCGGCTGTACAGTGAAGTCATTCACCTTACGGCGGCCTATCAGAAATCACGGAAAGAGACCGGGGAAACCTCCGAAAAAACTAAGGAATTTGCCCAGAAGCTGAAAGAAGCTCAGGCCCAACTCAATACCACGGCGCAGGGGCTAAGGACTGCGGAAGCGTACATGAACAGCTTTGGGGATGCTACCGGAAAAGCATCAAAAGCGAATAAAAGCCTTGCCGAAGAGCTTACTGCCTCTATAACAAAAGGAATGACGCTGTCAAACGTCATTCTAAAGGCAGGCAGTGTGGCGTTTGATGCCGCTAAAAATTTTGTACAGTCCGGCATCGAGTACAACGCCCAGATCGAGAAATACACCACCGGCTTTACCAATATGCTAGGCAGCGCGGAAGCCGCCCAGCAGGTCATGAGCCAGATCCAGGAAGACGCGGCAAAAACTCCGTTTGATGTCGAGTCCCTGACAAAGGCCAACCAGTACCTGATCTCTGCTGGCGAGAACGCTTCCTATGCCCGCAGTACCATCATGGCGCTGGGCGACGCGGTTTCTGCGACCGGTGGCGGCAACGACGAGCTGAACCGCATGGCGCAGAACCTGCAGCAGATCGCCAACACCGGCAAGGCTACCGCGGCCGATATCAAGCAGTTTGCTTATGCCGGCATCGACGTGTACGGCATTCTGGCCGACTACACAGGCAAGTCCACTGCTGAAGTGCAGAAAATGACCATCAGTTATGATCTGCTGACGCAGGCTTTGCAGGCCGCATCCGAAGAGGGCGGGCGTTACTACAACAGCATGGACACCCAGAGCCAGACCATGAATGGCCGCGTTTCCACCCTGAAGGACAACGTGAGCCAGCTGGCCGGATTGCTGACCGGCGATTTATCCGGCGGCATCGGCGTTGTAATCGGCAATCTGAATGATCTGATCGTAAAGGCGCAGGAAGCCTACAAAACGGACGGCTGGATTGGTCTCGCAGGCGCGATCACCGGCCTGACGGAGCCTATCAACACGGCAAAAAACGCTCTCAGGGACTTCGCAAGCAAAGCCACCACATGGCTGGATCAGCTGAGCTATAAACTCAACCGTTTTCTTGGAAAAGCCGCCACAGCAGACTTCAATACCTACGAAGAGTACGCGGATGCAAATAACCGGAAGAGCAACAAAAACCGTTTACGGCAAAATGCTCTGAATGGCATTGGCATCAGCAACAAAAGCTGGTCTGAACGTCAGGCGGAGCTGGCGGCAGCCAGCGGCAACGGCGGCAGCTCCATTACAACCAGCCCGTCTGGTTCTTCCGCTGGCAAAAGATCCAGATCCTCCGGCTCCAAGTCCACCACCGAAACGGTCATTTCGTCCATCTCCAGCACAGCTACCACCACCGCGCAGAATGCGCTGGGCGCTGTGACCACCAGCATCCAGACCCTTACCGAGAAGGTCAAGGACAGCTCCGGCAAGATCAAAGACCGCATCACCGAGACCACCACCACGACCGGCAAGGAATTGGTCAACGGCGTGGCCACCACCTACAAGCAGGTGGAAACAAAGGTCAACGGCACGGTCACAAAGGTCACAAAGACCTATGATGACATGTCAAAAACGCTGCTGGGCACCTTTACCAACGTCTCCGAGACCACCTTTGACGGCATCACCACAAAGGTGCAGCAGGCGGTGGAAAAGTACGCGGACAACAGCGAGCATATCAAGAAAACCGTCACTGAGACCGGCCAGCGCATCGGCGAGAACGGCGCGGAGACCTACGAGAAGATCATCACCTACATCGACGGTATTCAAGATAAGGTGACGGAAACCTCTACTCTTATCGACAAGAGCGTGAAAGGAACCCAGAGCCGTATTGACCAGCAGCTGAGCGAGGCTTCCGGCCAGCTGGATAAGGGCATTTTCGGGCTGGTAAAAAGCGCCTTTAGTGATGCCAAAAACGGTGACTGGGCAAGTCTTGGGCTGGATTTTGTCAATCTGATCTGGGGCGAAGTGTCACAGGGGCAGCGCGACGTGATCTCTAAGTGGCTTACGGACGCACTGACCGCGGTCAATGAGGGCTACTTCAGCGGCGGAATCGGAAAGGCATTTGATATCTTCCAGAAGCTTTTTTCTGACGGCGGGGTAAAATCCGATATCGACGGTGTGACCAATTCGGTCAAGGCTTTTGGTGAGATTATCGACGGTCTTGCAAAGTCCGGCGGCGTGGGCGGCGCTCTGGGCAGCATCGTGCAGAGCTTTTCCGGCATGGCTGGTGGCATCACGTCTGCGCTGGGCACTATCGTGTCTTTCGTTGCAGCAAATCCTATTCTTGCCCTGATCCTGGGCGTGGGCGCTGTCGCTGGCGGCATTGGCCTTGCCATGTGGATGGACAAGAAGAATAATCAGAAGCCTGTCAGCCACTACCAGAGCCCCTTTGACAAAACCGGCACGTATGACAGCCTGGGCACCTTCTCCACCCGTGCGGCCCTGCAGTACCGCGTCACCGGCCAGCAATCAATTGTTGACCGGCAGACCAGCATTCTGGAGCGCATCGAGGGGATGCTGGACGAGCATCTGCCCGACATCGGCAAGGGTCAGGTGGTCATGGACTCCGGTGAACTGGTGGGCGTGCTGTCGACCCGCATGGCGACCAACGTAGATGCACGCATCGGCGTGACAGTGGAACGGAAAGCGAGGGGTGTGTAATGGCAAAGCTTCTGGGGGCAAAAATCGGCAATTTTCACACCCTGACAGATTGGGGGCTGTACCTCAAGGTAGGCAGCCCTAAAATCGGCGCGGCAGAACCGGAAGAATACCTTGTGCAGGTCACCGGCGCTGATTCGCTGCTGAACCTGACCACATGGGACGACGGCAAGGTGCACTATAAAAAGCGCACCATCACCATGGAGCTGCTCTGCAACGCGCCAAAAAGCAAGTGGCCTTACATCGAAAGCGCCATTGCCAATGCCATTCATGGCAAGTGGCTGCAGTGCCGCTTTGATGAAGACCCGGCGTGGTACTGGGAAGGGCTTTGGAAAGTCACACCATCTCGCGACCGGCTTTCCAGCACCTTTACCATCACCGGCACCTGCAACCCCTTCAAGCGCAGCGTCTACGACGGCACCAACGACTGGCTGTGGGACGATTTCAACTTTGAGCATGATATTGTTCGCAACTACACGGATATCCCGCTCAAGGCAAACAAGGACGTTCAAGTGTCCATAACCGGTGCGCCCCGTGCGGCAGGCATCTACTTCAAGCGCAGCGAGAACGCCGCCGACATCGCGGTCTCCCTCAACGGCTTCGAGGTGGGCATCCTTGCCAAGTCCACCGAGTGGCAGTACATCGAAGGCCTGCACATGCCGGACGGCGTGGTGGGTACGCTGGTATTTGCCGCTTCGGCAGACTGCAGCATCAGCATCAAGTATTTGGGGGCAAGCCTATGAGCTATAAAGTTTATGCTGGTGTGCAGACGGATGTAGACACATGGAAAACTAAGGTCTGTATCCACGATATCAGCGATATTACCAACACGAAAAAGCTCATCAGCCCCACGCTGACCCGCGAAGTGGGTAAAGCTGGCTCTTTTAAGTTTACCATGCCGCTGGGCAATGTGGCACACTCTGCGCTGCAAAAGCTGCGCACTACGGTGGAGGTGGAGCAGGACGGCGCTTCCATCTGGCAGGGCCGTCCCATGAGCCATGAGCAGGATTTTTTGATGCGTCAGAAAATCTACTGCGAAGGGGAGCTTGCGTATCTGAATGACAGCGGCATTGCGCCGTACGCTGCAAAAAATGTGAGCCTTTCGCAATTTCTGGAATGGATCTGCGATAACCACAACGCGCAGGTTGACGCTTACAAGGCTTTCACCCCCGGCAAAGTGCAGATGGACACCCCTATGGTGGTGCCCTACATTGACGGCCTCAAGGTAGAGCAGTCCGGCTATCACTACGACTCTGACGATGGAGACCGCATAAACCACTGGACAATCAAAGACCCAGTCGATTCTACAGTCTCGATTTTTTACGAGGAAAAGGAGTATCAGTACAGCCCATCTTGCCTGTCGTGGCCGCTCAACGAGGAAAGGATTCTTAATAACCGCGTGATCTCCCGCATCGGTGACAACAATTTCCGCGTGCGTCTGTTTGCAGCCTATGTAAAGGGCAAAACGTACGATGCAATGGTCGAAGTGAAAAAAGCTGAAATCGTCTGCGGTACTTGCAACAAGAATTTTGGCACGTGCTCCATTTATAGCATTGAGCGGGCATCTGAATCCAAGACCTTTAAGATCACCGAGAAAAACGGGAAATACAGCCTTGCTATCAACGGCAAGACGGATCCCCGCTTTTTGTTTGATGTGAAGGAACCTACATACAGCTTTGGCGATGGAAAAAACTACGGCGTTACATGGAACATCTTGCAGAGTGAGCTGGTTGAAAAGTACGGCGGATATCTGGTGCTGCGCCATGCAGAAGATCCTGACGGAAAACCGCGCCGGTATCTGGACTATCTGCAGGCGATCACCGATAAAAACAGCCAGACGGTGGCTTTTGGAACAAATCTGCTGGATTTGACCAACTACGTCAAAGCAGAGGATATCTACACGCGGGTGATCGCGGTAGGTGCCAGAAAGAAATCGTGGCTTGTTTTTTCGTGGGGCGAGACCATCACAGAAACCGCAAACGATCTGGCTGCGCAAAAGCTTTTTGGCATCATCACAAAAGTGATCTTTATTGAAGGCATCGAAAGCACGCCGCAGTCTTTGCTGGATGCGGCAGAGGAAGAACTTGCCAAAAATCTGCGCTATCTGAACGGCATGACGGTCAAAGCGGTCGATTTGAAAGACGCTGATATTGATGTCAGCCGTATTGCAATTGGAAAGCAAACGCACATTTTCTCTGCACCGCATGGTGTAGATACCTGGCTGCTGTGTTCCAAGCTTGTTGAACCGTTGGATTCGCCAGATAAAAAGGAGTTTACATTTGGCACTGAGTTTTCCAGCATCAGCGACCTGCAGGCTTTGAGTGCACGCAAAGCGTCCGATGCTTACGATTTGAGTCGATCGCTCAAAGGGTACATGTCAGGCTAATGAGACAGGAGGTGTTTTATGGATAAAACTTTTGATGAAGCCATTGCGGGAATCCGTAAGGCTGAGCGAGGCGTGGAAGTCCGTGAGGACATCGCACAGGGCATGGAGTACGTCAAGCAGTACGCCGAGGAAGTGACAGACCAGCAGCAGGCCGCCCTGCAGGCCGCTCAGACCGCCACCGGAGCAGCCAGCACCGCGACGAAAAAGGCCGCAGCAGCTGCAGAGAGCGAAAGCGCCGCCCGGACCTCCGCCGCCGAAGCAGCCCAAAGCGAACGGTCAGCGTCCGCAGACGCAACGAACGCGGAAAGCTCTGCCGCTTCTGCTAAAGCTGAAGCGGACAGGGCTGCGGCCATCGTAAGCACCGACAAGACGCTGAGCGTCGAGGGCGCTCCGGCTGACGCAAAGGCTGTTGGCGATGCGCTGAAAAGCATAAAGCTTCCCGTTGCCACCGCCACCACGCTGGGCGGCGTCAAGCTGAGTGACGACTTCACGGCAGATGCAGACGGCACACTGCATCTGGCAGGCGGTACTGCCCCGGACCCTTACCCCGTGGGCAGTATTTTTCAAACAGTCAGCACTACCAGCCCCGCCGCCCTGTTCGGCGGTACATGGCAGGAGATTGCGCAGAACCGGGTGCTGATGGGTGCGCCCTACGCCCACGCAGCAGGCAGCACCGTGGAGGCTGGACTGCCGAACATCACAGGTAGTTTAAGCGAAACCTCAAATGACGGTAAAACAACACCATTTCGCGGTAATAAAAACGCCATATCGTCAATAGGTGCTTTGGCAGTTACAGAGGCTAACTCTCCTTTTTGTGGATATGGTGGATATGAAGGGTCGGCATATGATATTTCTTTTGATGCTTCCCTCTCGAACCCGATCTACGGTGCAAGCAGTACCGTGCAGCCCGCCGCCTACTTTGTGCACATCTGGAAGCGCGTGGCCTGAGAAAGGAGGTTTTGAACCATGAAGATCCTTGACGAGACCGGCGCGGTCGTGGAAAACCCCGACCTGACCCTTGGCTACCTGACCACCAGCACCGAAGAAGTCACCCACCCCGCCGTAGAGGGCGTGGAAGAGCAGTGGCACTGGGAGACCGTGACCGAGTATCCGAACGGCGGCAAGGACGTGCAGAAGGTCGTTGACCGTCCCGGCGTTCAGGCGCAGGAGGAATGGGTGGAGAAAGTGCCCATCCAGAAGTACATCCGCTACACCGCCGAAGAGCTGGCCGCGCAGGAAGAAGCGCGCAAAAAGGCCGAAGCCCGGGAGAAGCTGCCGGAGACGGTGGCAGCACTGCAAAAAGAAAACGAGATGCTCAAGCAATGCTTGCTGGAAATGAGCGAGATTGTGTATGCATAAAATCACACAAAAATTAGAGAGGACGGTACATATGATGGCTAAGTTGTGGGCACAGGAAATTATGTTCGCTGAGACTATGGAGGAAGCAAAGGCTCTGTATGAGCGCTGCCCCCGCCTGCTGAAGGAGAAGGTGAAAGCCATTCTGGTGAAGAGCGGGTTTGAGGAGATCGTACAGGAGGAGTAAGCGATGGAAAAACTTTTGGAATTTCTGGCGGGTCTGGTGAAGTTGCTCTTTGGCAGGGACAGCGAAAGTCCTGCGCCGGAAACGCCCAGAAAGACTCCCGTTGAGGAGGCCGTCACCGGATGGGAGGGCGACCCGCCATACCGATACATCGACGTGAGCCGCTATCAGGGCGCGATCGACTGGGCGCAGGTCGCAGCGGCAGGCTACAAGGGAGCGATGCTCAAGACGGTTTCCACCAACCGCAAGCTCAGCAAGCGGGCAGATGGGCTGTACATCGACCCGACCTTTGAGCGCAACTACGCTGGTGCCCGTGCTGCCGGGATGGACGTGGGCGTGTACTACTACACCTACGCCACTAATAAGGACATGGTCAACGCAGAACTCGCCCTGCTGCGTCAGGCAGTCTACGGCAAGGAGCTGACTTTGCCGGTGGCGGTGGACGTGGAGGATAACCGGCTTGGCAATCTGGACAAGCAGAGCCTGACTGACCTGACTGCCTACGCCTTGCACGAAGTGGAACAGCTGGGCTTTTATGCCCAATTGTACACCTACACCAGCTTTGCAAAGGCGCATCTCTTTGTGGGCGGTGCGACTCTGCGTCCTTATGACGTGTGGCTTGCCGACTACACTGGCAAGACCCCGAAGGTTGATTTCAAGTACAATGCCCACCAGCACACCAGCGATGGCCGCGTGCCGGGCATCTCCGGCAACGTTGACCTCAACGTGACCACCCTCAACTACCCGAAAATCATCCGCAAGAAGGGCCTGACCCGTCTCCGGGAGGGCAAATGACCGAAAAAGAAGCTTTGCTTTGGGTGCTTGGCATCCTGGGCAGCCTGTGCGCTGCGGCCATCACTATCGACAAGGTGCTGGACATCATCCACAAGTACGTCAAAAAAGCAAAAGCGCCTGACGATGCGCAGAACAAGCGCATGGATACGCTCGAAAAAAGACTTGGCGTGCTGGAACAGGGACAGCTTCAGCACGCACAGGCCCTTGCAAGAGACCTGCGCCGCTTTGACGGCCTCGATGAAGAAATGCGTCTCGTACTCGTTGGCGTACAAAATCTTTTGGATTCACAGCTGTCCGGCAACAATCGCGAAGGTATGCAAAAAAGCAAGACCGACATTAACAACTACCTACTGAAAGGAGTAACAAACCATGGAAGTAATCTTTAACTTTATCCCCGCACCTATCGCACTGGTACTGATGGTCATTGGCTTTGCCGCGCTGGCAGTGGGTGCCATCCGACTGGGTTACAAGCAGTACGTCAAGCAGTGGGCGCTGGAGCTTGTGACCATCGCCGAGGACAGCATCATGGGCAGCGGGCAAGGCGCAAAGAAAAAGGCGCAGGTCTTTGCTGCGCTGCGCGGCGCACTGCCGGACTGGCTGAAGCCTTTCATCACGGATGAAGTGCTGGACAGCGTGATTGAAAAGGCCGTCAGCATGATGAAAAAGGCACTGGCAGAAAAGAAGCCTACCATCAACAAGGGGTAAATTTATGATTGAGCTAAGCGTATCTCTTGCATCTTCCGGCGTGGTCAAAGTGCCCGGCTATGAGCAGCTGGTGCGCTTTGGCTACACCAAGAACCGGGGCGTGTACTGCCTTGCCGTCAGTGCCACTGGCGAGTGGGAAGGGCTGACTATTCGGGCGTTCTGGCACGTCCCGGACGGCAAAGACCCTGCATCCTCGCTGGTGGTGGACGGCTATGTGGACGTGCCCGCCAGCGTGACCGCACAGCCCGGCAATGGCTGCATCACCTTTGAGGGCAGCGACGGCACAAAGACTGTCACCAGCGCAGACCTGCAGTATCGTGTCAGCGCCAACAGCGGCACGGAGGACGGCACTGCACCGGAACCGGGCACCCCTGCCTGGCAGGAGCTGGTGGGGGCCGTGCACACCGATGCCGCCGCCGCAGAGCAGGCAAAGACCGATGCCCAGACCGCCGCCAGTGAAGCCGCCACCAGTGCAGGCAATGCAGACCAGAGCGCTCAGGAAGCCGCTGACAGCCTGCAGGAGCTGAAGAACGGCATTGCAAGCGGAAACTTCAAAGGCGAGAAAGGTGACAAGGGCGACACTGGCCCCATCGGTCCAGTCGGCCCGCAGGGTGAGCAAGGCCCTCAAGGCCCCACAGGTGCTACGGGTGCCACTGGCCCACAGGGCGAAAAAGGTGATACCGGCCCGCAAGGCCCTAAAGGCGAGACCGGCCCTGCCGTAGCACTGGACACCACCCTCACCCATGAGGGCGAAGCCGCTGACGCAAAAGCCACAGGTGACGCTATCAGCGCAGTAAAGGTGAGGCAGAACGTCCTCATAGGCAGTGAAACAGGCAACCCGCTCAGCGTTGACGACGCTTTCCCTGCTCCCCTGTGCGGCCTGACCGTGTACGGTAAGAGCACGCAGGCCGGCACACCCACACCGGATGCCCCTGTGCCTATCGTGAGCGCTGGTGACGGCGGGAGCGTGGCGGTGACCTTGAGCGATGGAAACGGCAAAACACAAACTCTCACGCTCCCCACACCCAACGGCTTACCCGGCATCCCTGTCACCTCTGGCGGCAACTACATTGACCAAAGCGGCCAGCAGTGGGTGTGCGACGAGATGGACTTGGAGAGAGGGGTGAAGGTGCAGAGGATTGGAAAGGTTGCCATTGAACATTGTATTGTGTCTCGTGACCCGAATTGGTGGGACGCAAGTAAAAGCTACAGCTATCAAATTCTTACATGGCAAGGATCTTTTAATACCGCCATCGAAAGTGGCGGCCCATGTAATCGTTTTATAGCTTACCCGTTTATGGACTTCTACAACAAGAGCATTGAAAACGGTTTTCTTAGATCGGCGGGTGAAAGTGTTTTTAACATATCCAAGTCTTTAGGTATTTGCACTAAATCACAAAGTAATTTTTGACTATCTTTTTAAAAGTTCTTATATGCCGGTATAGCCTATTGTTACAGGCTTTTCCGGCATTTTTCGTTATGGAAGATATTCTCAAATCTTCTTATATCCCCGTATGTTTTGGTGTTCAAAAGTAGTATGTGGAGTAGTAAATTCTCCGTTTACTACTTATGCAATCAGCCGCTTCATTTCTGTTATCGACGTTTCGGAAGTCGTATGCGCGTAATAGTTCAGTGTCATGTTGATATTAGAATGTCCCATAATGTACTGTAATGCCTTTGGGTTCATTCCTGCATTTGCTAACGTGGTGCAGAATGTGTGGCGTAAGGTATGCGGTGTCATTACCTTTGGCAATGCTACCTTTTGCGTTTTGTTGTATTTCCTTACAAGCCCCCGAAACATACTTTCATAGTTGACTGCCACTTTTGGCAAGCCGTTCCGGTTAAGGAACAGAAACTTTGTGTAGCCCTCCAAAATAACAGGCTGTGCATATTTCCGTTTGTTCAGCACCCGTTGAAATGCTTCCAACACTTTTTCACTCATAGGAATAACCCGGTTGCCGCTTTTCGTCTTAGGCGTTTCCACATAGTAGCCCACGTCTGCAATCTTCAAAAGTTGGTGGTCTACATTGATAAGCTGTTTGTCTAAGTCAATGTCAGCTTCCGTCAGTCCGCAGAGTTCCGAAATGCGAAGTCCTGTCCCTAACAGTATGATAATCTCGTCGTAGTATTTCTGATAGACTTTATCATGCTGCACAAAGGACAGAAAAGCCGCTTCCTGCGTAGGGGATAGAGGTTCCTTTGGTTCCGTATCATCTTCAAGGACTGTGTTCAACTGGAAGTCAAACGGATTTTTACGAATACAATCGTCCTGTATAGCTGTGTAAAAAGCAGCCTTTAAGGAACGCTTGTGGTTATTGATAGTTTTGAAGCCGTAACCTTTTTCTTTCATGCGTAACGCCCATTCCTTTGCGTCGGAGAGCTTCACATTTTCAATCCGGCAGGCTCCAAGTTTATCCTCCTGCAAAATCCGCATGAGCTGTTTTCGCCCCTGCTTTGTACCATGCCGCACATTTGCCCGGTGGCGTATCTGCTTTGCGTAGAGTTGGCAGACCGTCATTTTCTTTCCGATATGGTCGATACCGTCGTCAAGGTCTTTTTGGATTTCTTTCTCTTTTTCCCTCAACGCTATATCGTCGCGTTTTCCTGCCGGGGTTTTGTCCGTAGGTACTAACTTCCAAGAATACACAAACTGCGGTTTTCCAAAGGTATCTATATATTTGTAGGCATATCTCCCGTCTTTTCTCTGGCTCTCTCCGGTGCGGAGAATACGATTTTTATTATCCCGTCTTTTTTCCGACATCGTTATGCTCCTTTCCATAATGGAAAGAGCCTTGATATGCTTGACTACATTGTACCACATTCAAGGCTCGATTTCACTATCAGATTGCGTCCACCATATCAATCATTTTTTCAAACTGCTTACGCTTAATCTGAATACGGTTTCCGTTCATCATTACCCAGTCCGGGACGGGATTTTCTTCTGCCAGTTTCCGCAGCTTGCTTTCTCCGATACGGAAATATTTTGCTGCTTCTTCTATGGTAAGCGTGTACTTTTCCCAAATCGGCACGTCGTTATTGTTCAATTTGTCGTCCCCCTTTCTTAATGGGTCAAAAGTCAATTTGTAACATAGGCTTTAATCGGACGGCTATTAGCGTAACCTCATGGGACTTGCACCCCTCCGGCGGTCTGCCGAAGCCCTACCCATTGCCTGCGACGCTTCTAACGCTCGGACTATGGCTGTAAGGAAGTATCATTATATATTCTGTGCGTTATCGCCCGCAGGGTGCTATCCCTGCTTTACGGTGTGGTATTTCTCGCTCGCTTTTCGGTTAAGAAAAAGGTCATGGCGTACCCACCGCATGGCTCGGCACAAAAGGAACGTATCCGATTTGCCTTATACTGCGTCGCCGTTCTATTGCGCCGCTTTCTTTGTCAAAGAGCAGAGAGCTGTTCTGCGATATGGAACGGAAAAGGGAGAAGCGTTCCAATACCGCGTTGGTTTATTCAGCCCTAAATGTGAGGATTGCCCTCATCAGTTTTGCTTGCAGCCTTTCGCGTATTTCTTCGTCTACTCCAAAATAAACATTTCCTCGCTCATCATAGAGCTTCCGCATGGAAAGACTTGCTATGTAGCCGCTGAAATGCTGCAATACAATCTTCATTGCGTCCGGGTCGCCTTTGCTCGCCGCCAAAATAACGGGATAGGGAACAAGGGCATTTTCCGGGTAGTCGTTTTGATTACCATTCAATCCATTCATCAGCGTTTTCCTCCAAATATTTTTTTAACTGCTCAAAGGAGCTTGTCCGGCGATACTGTACCGTACTTCTTGAGATATTGAGTTGCTTTCCGATTTCTATATCAGTCAATCCCTCAAAGTAATACAGCAGTATAATTTTGCGCCGTTCTTCGGGCAAAGCCCGGATAGCTTCAAGTAGCAGTTTTGGGGTTATTTCTTTTCCTGCCATTTGATAAGACGGCTCTGCTTCTTCGTCTTGAAAATACTTATCGACGGTATAAAGCTGCCGTTCCTCATGCAAGGCAAGGTTGGAAAAAGTAACTTCCCGAACTCTGCGCCGACGAATTTCTTCATGGGCGTTGCACGCTTCGTTGTGCAGCACTGATTTACAGAACTTTTGAAACGCACATTGCTTTTCAAATTCCCTGCGATTAGGTGTCATGGTGTTCACCTCCTTTCTGCCGAAAGGCGGTAGTACCTCCCCTTTTCGCGGGATAATACAGGCGACTTTTTGCTTTGCCAAAAAGAGGACAAAGTTTTTGAAAAAATCTTCTGTAAACGCAAAATACGCCCGCCCGAAAAAACTCGGACAGGCGCAGAGGAATTAAAAGAAGTATTCAGATGATTTGACAATTCATATATATAGCCGCAATAACCCCTTGTAGGAGGCGGGCTTTTTTTGATAAGGTATTCCTTATCTGTATGTATTCATTCTTTCCTTTTTTCACAATGACAACCTCCCAATATACCGCCCCTGCTGATTGCATGGGATAGAGAGTGTCAAAGTGCTTTAAGCAAAAAGAAACGGCGGCTTTTCCATAAGCCACCGTTTCAAAGGCGCGTGAAAATATGTCTGCTTTACGACGGCTTTTTTTCTTTTGCCGTCGCGCGGCAGATTTAGTCTATTTTATATCCATTTGTTATAATATTTGCAATATCTAAATTTATTCTCTGTGGTTATTCAGTCACTTTTTTCGCCTTACCAAAAACAAAACACAAGCAAGAGAAAATACAATACTACATATAATGTACGTCCAATTAAAAAATGAAATATTGATTAAATATTGTGCAGATTGACTTTTAATGAAGTTAACATATGGCATATTGTTACCAATAGTTTCCATAACTTCAACAATGTTTGTCGGACTTAAATTATATAAAAACGAGCCAAACAAATATAATGTGATTTTTTCAACGATAGATGGTAGAAGAATAGCCAATACATAAAACCAAATTTTGTATTGATTACAGGATTTCCATAAATATATTGTTCCTAAAAGATACGGTATAATAGCAAGTAAACCGCCTAAAAGGGGTGTATATAAATGAAAGCCTAAAACAATAAATACAATACGAATTAAAAGGTACACTCCTAAAATAATTATCCAGTTCAGTAACAATACCAAAATAGAATTTTGCTTTTGTCCGTTTGTTACGTTACTCTGTTGTTGCATTTCTACACCTCCCGAAAGAAAGGACGTTCCACTTTTGGAAACGTCAAGGTTACGGTTGTTCCACCATAAGAATTAGTCTGTATTTCCACTTTTATAGTTAGGTCATTAGCCATTTTTTGAACAAGGTATAACCCCATGCCTGTAGAACGGCTTAAATAACTTCCTGTATCGCCGGTAAAACCTTTATCAAAAACAAATGGCAAATCCGATATGGGTATGCTCATTCCATTATCGTTAATAGATAAGATGATTTCTTCACTTTGTGAAGCTTCATTGATTGAGAATTGAAGAAAGGGAGAAGATTTTTTTTCAGCATATTTTACACTATTACTAATAATCTGTCCTAAAATAAACATTAGCCCTTTTTTGTCGGATATAATTTGATATTCATTCCCCAAAAACTCAATAGAAAATCCGGCTTCTTCAAGCAGAGTTACATTATCCTCAACTGCTTCTCGACAAGTCCTAAGAATAGATAGTGGTTCAAAATAATAATCTTTATGGACAGCACCAAGCCGAGAAAAATAAAGGATTTGTTCAACATCTTGCCGCGCATGGTCACGCACGTAAAGCATACGAGTATGCACTAAAGGGGACATTTCGTTTTTTCGATTATCCAATAACAATGTCATAAGCGATAGTGGCTTTTTAATTTCATGCGCCCAATTTTCAATATATTGTTCATAGTCCGAAATCTTTATTTTCTGTTCGTTCACATATTCCTGCTGTGTTCTCAAATGCTGTCCCAATTCACGAACATAGGGACGTAATAACGCGGGTACAATTTCACATAGTAAGTATTCATTAGTATCATCTGGTTCCAATAAAAAACTATGAAAAACAACATCAGCTTTGTTACTTTTTTTGATTGATATAGTAATCGGTATAGTAAGTGCAGCCAATGAAACAAAAATTATCAAGGCAACATAGCTTGTGAAATATTCCGGGTAAGCCAACCAAGCAAGGAATATAAAGAACAAATCCAAACACATAAATGTTATAAACCAAATTCGATTAGAAGAAATAGCAATTAAAAGATTTTTCCATTTATTCATATGTCCACCTGCTCTTTCAAACGGTATCCTTGCCCTCGCACCGTTTCTATACGTTCTTCAAGCCCAAACTCCCGAAGCGTTTTTCGCAGCCGAGTAAAATTTACTTGTAATGCATTTTCGTCTATAAATTCTTCTGTTCCCCATAGTCTAATGCATAATTCTTTTTTAGAAACAATCTTAGGGCTATTTTTCAAGAGAGCAAGTAATATTTTTCCTTCGTTCGGTGGCATAAGGTAAGAGCTATTCCCTACATAAATTGTAAAGGTATTCGGGTCAAGTAAAAAACCACCTCCATCAAGTAACCCTTGCTGTACCTGTTCTTCTTTACGTCGAAGAAGATTTTTAATTCGGGCAAGTAAACGTGACATATTACAAGGTTTTGTTAAATAGTCATCAGCCCCCAAGTCTAATGCGTGCAGTTCGTCCTGCAATTTATCTCTTGCAGTCAATACGAGTACCGTACCAATCTGTTTAGCTTTCAACTCTTTACATATTTCAAAACCCGAACGAAAGGGAAGATTGATGTCAAGCAAAATTAAGTCGGGAAAATATGCTGCTATTTCTGATACTGCGTTTTCAAAATCCGATAATCCAATCGTATCATATCCCGATTTTTCTAATAAGTTCAACAGTTCTTCTCGCATATAAACATCATCTTCAACCACAACTATCTTTGCCAATATGTCCGCCTCCTTTCCCATAATATTTATAAGCCTGTTAAGAATTGGGCTTGTAATTGAGCTTTCCTATTTCACGATTAGCTGTTCGAGCAACAGCCACACCGTAAATTACCATAACAAGAACAACAATAACAGTCATAGCAATTAAAAGAGGATAGGACTGTTCAAGGTGTGCCGCTCCTGAATATAAATATAGCTGCATGGCATATATCCCTACTGCTCCGCTGATACACGCTAATATAAGAGGAAGCAGGAAATACCATAATACTTGTTGGTTGATAGAACGCTTAATTTGTTCACGTCGTGCTCCTAAAATAGAGAGTGTTAGATACCTTGATTTTGTAGTTTGCATTTGCGTCAAGAATTGCAGGGCAAGTAATGCACACGCAATAATCAAAAACATAAATCCCATGTATAGTGTTGTATAACTTCCGGAAATAACATAAAATAATTGTCGCCCAAAATTATTAAGATAGCTTTCGTAATATAGACCAGATGGTTTTAACAAATCACGAGCTTCCATAATCGGTAACATTAAACCTTTTGTTTCAACAAGTTCATTAGGAATACAAAAGTTCCAATAAACCATACAAGTGTCTGAATTTACAAATTCTGAATATATCTCATCTGAAACAATCAATGCAGTTATAATCTTGATATTTTCATCTGCGGTCAACCCTTTCATCGGTACGGAGGGAACAAGATAAAATGGTCTTTCGTTGATAGAAAGCGACGCTTCATTATTCGCCTGTGCGTCTGCTGCAATTTGATTTAACAGTGTAACCGTTTCATCTTGAGCATTACCTAAAAAATCTGGGTTGAGATAATAGACAACTTCATTGTTCCCAAGGCTAATCTGTTCTTCTCCCGCGGCATCCAATAACCGATTATAGGAAGATACAGGAAGCAAATAAGGAGAAGAACTACCAGTATCAATAAGACCTAAAAGGTTTAAGGCAGCAGGTTGGTCGGAGCCAAAACTATACATACCATCTTCTTGTGTGGCAGGG
>OHAJ01000949.1_pt1 | contig 21568 bp, 21 predicted proteins | sample 1577101 | NCBI WGS metagenome assembly OHAJ01 (sample SAMEA3541531, study PRJEB24748) | human gut metagenome | biome: human gut; feature: human-associated habitat; material: faeces | place: China | collected 2012
CCTGATCACGCCGATGGTACTGCGTCAAGTGGGAGAGTAGGTAGTTGCCGTTTTTTAGAGGAAAGCCTCCATATCGAGTGATATGGGGGCTTTTTGTATTTGTAATGGTTGCTTTCAGTAGTTTTTTTCCCTCTTTGAACCCTCTATTTCCCTTTTTCAGCAAGCAATTTCTTTTTAGTTTGCAACTTCATTCTTATCTTTACGGAATAAAAATGGTATAAAAGGACTTTTTTTGAAAAATAGGGTGTTTTTATTCCGTTCTTTCTCTTTTTTATCTGAGGGATTTTAGTACTTTTGGGCTCAAATCTAATAAAAAGGGAAAAAATCGCAATTATATAATTATTAAAATTACTCCTGTTATATGGAAAACAAAATTCAAGAGTTGACTGATAAGATTTACCGCGAGGGGGTTGAAAAAGGTAACACCGAGGCCCAGAAACTTATCGCTAACGCTCAAGATGAAGCCAAGAAAATTGTAGAAGATGCTCGTAAAGAAGCTGAAGCAATTGTGGCTGCTTCTCGTAAGTCTGCCGATGAACTGGCAGAAAATACCAAGTCGGAATTAAAATTGTTCGCCGGCCAGGCAGTGAATGCCTTGAAGTCTGAAATTGCCACACTTGTGACGGATAAAATTGTCAATGCGGATGTGAAAGCATTTGCTGCCGATAAAGATTATCTGAATGCATTTATAGTTGCATTGGCTTCCAAGTGGAGTGTGAACGAGCCTATCGTGATTTCGACTGCTGATGCAGATGGCCTGAAAAAATACTTTGCTTCACAAGCAAAAGCGTTGCTGGATAAGGGAGTGAAGATAGAGCAAGTGAACGGTAACAAGACGTTGTTTACAGTCTCGCCTGCCGATGGTTCGTATAAGGTAAACTTCGGTGAAGAAGAATTTATGAATTACTTCAAAGAATTCCTGCGTCCGCAGTTAGTGGAAATGCTGTTCTAAAACCACAGGATATGAGTAAATACTATTACTACTTGGTAGCTGGTTTGCCCGAACTCACATTGGAGGACAGTAAGCTGAGTTATACGGTAGCTGATTTCAAAGCGGAACTGTATCCGGATTTGTCTGATGAAGATAAGAAACTGATTGATTTGTTCTATCTGAAGTTTGACAATGCGAACGTTCTGAAATTACTAAAGGACAAGGACGCTGCCATTGATCTGCGCGGAAATTATTCTGCAGAAGAATTGGTAGAGTTTATCTCGTCTCTGAAAGAGGGTGATGAGATAGCTGATGCCGTGTTCCCTTCCTATCTCTCCACTTTTATTTTCGAATATTTCAATGCTACTGCTGAGGACGATTTTCTGTATGAAGACCGTCTGGCTGCGCTTTATTATGAATATGCAATGAAGTGCAAAAATAAGTTCGTGTCTTCATGGTTTGCGTTTAATCTGACGATGAACAATATACTGGTGGCACTGACTGCCCGGAAATTCAAGATGGATATCGCTCCGCTGATAGTAGGTGATACGGAAGTGTGCGAGGCTTTGCGTACATCCGGTGCTCGTGATTTCGGACTGACGGGGGAAGTGGATTTCCTGGATCAGTTAGTTAAGATCAGCGAAACCGAAGAGCTGGTGGAACGAGAGAAGAAAATAGACCAGTTGCGTTGGAATTGGATGGAAGAAGCTACTTTTTTCAATTATTTCACTGTGGAACGTTTGTTCGTTTTTCTGTTGCAACTGGAAATGATAGAACGGTGGATTTCTTTGGATAAAGAAAAAGGCAACCAATTGTTCCGCAGCATCATAGCAACGTTGAAGGACGAGGTGCAGATACCTGCAGAATTCAGATAAAATAAATAACATAATTATATGGCAACAAAAGGAACTGTTAGTGGCGTTATCGCCAACATGGTAACCCTCGTCGTTGACGGCCCGGTGGCACAGAACGAGATTTGCTACATCTCGACCGGAGGCGACCGGCTGATGGCGGAGGTGATTAAGGTGGTAGGTACCCATGTGTACGTGCAGGTGTTTGAAAGCACCCGCGGACTGAAAGTAGGGGCTGAAGCCGAATTTACCGGACACATGCTTGAGGTGACATTAGGCCCGGGTATGCTTTCGAAAAACTACGACGGTCTGCAAAATGACCTTGATAAGATGGATGGAGTCTTCCTGAAACGTGGACAATATACGTATCCGCTGGATAAAGGAAGCAGATGGCATTTTGTGCCTCTGGTGAAAGTAGGGGATAAAGTGGAAGCGGCTGCCTGGCTGGGACAAGTGGACGAAAACTTCCAACCGCTGAAAATCATGGTACCTTTCACCCAGAAAGGCGTATGTACCGTGAAGTCCATCGTAGACGAAGGTGAATACAGCATCGAAGATATTGTAGCTGTACTAACTGACGAAGAAGGAAATGACATTCATGTGAACATGATACAGAAATGGCCGGTGAAACGCGCCATGACAAATTATAAAGAAAAACCGCGTCCCTTTAAACTGCTGGAAACGGGTGTACGTGTAATCGATACTGTGAATCCTATTGTAGAAGGTGGTACGGGATTTATCCCCGGTCCTTTCGGTACTGGAAAGACGGTACTTCAGCATGCCATCTCCAAACAGGCGGAAGCGGATATTGTAATCATCGCTGCCTGTGGTGAGCGTGCCAATGAGGTTGTGGAAATCTTTACGGAGTTTCCGGAACTGGTTGACCCGCATACAGGACGTAAGTTGATGGAGCGTACCATCATTATCGCCAATACCTCGAACATGCCGGTGGCTGCCCGTGAAGCATCTGTATATACGGCTATGACGATTGCGGAATATTACCGAAGCATGGGCCTGAAGGTATTGCTGATGGCTGACTCCACTTCCCGCTGGGCACAGGCATTGCGCGAAATGTCCAACCGTATGGAAGAGTTGCCTGGACCTGATGCATTCCCGATGGACTTGTCTTCTATCATCTCCAACTTCTACGGACGTGCCGGATATGTAGTGCTGGGTAACGGTGAAACGGGATCTATTACCTTTATCGGTACAGTATCTCCTGCCGGTGGTAACCTGAAAGAGCCTGTAACGGAAAATACGAAGAAAGTAGCCCGTTGTTTCTATGCTCTTGAACAGGACCGCGCCGACAAGAAACGTTATCCTGCCGTGAATCCGATTGATTCTTATTCTAAATACATCGAATATCCTGAATTTGAGGAATATATCAAAACTCATATCAATGGTGAATGGATTGGTAAGGTGAACGAAATCAAAAACCGCCTGCAACGTGGTAAAGAGATTGCCGAACAGATCAACATCCTGGGTGATGACGGTGTTCCTGTAGAATATCATGTAACATTCTGGAAGTCAGAGTTGATTGACTTCGTAATCCTGCAACAGGATGCTTTCGACGAAATTGATGCTGTAACACCGATGGAACGTCAGGAGGATATCCTGAATATGATCATTGACATCTGTCATACGGAATTTGAATTCGATAACTTTAATGAGGTAATGGATTACTTCAAGAAGATGATTAATGTTTGTAAGCAGATGAACTATTCGAAGTTCAAGTCTGAAGAATATGAAGGATTCCGTAAACAGTTGCAGGAACTGATTGAAGAACGTAAAGCATAAAAAAGAATAAGATGGCAACAAAAGCATTTCAAAAAATATATACCAAGGTCACTCAGATTACGAAAGCTACCTGCTCGCTGAAAGCAACAGGGGTAGGGTATGACGAGTTGGCTACCGTAAACGGCAAGCTCGCCCAGGTGGTGAAGATTGCCGGTGACGATGTGACTCTGCAGGTATTCGAGGGTACGGAAGGTATCCCCACCAATGCGGAGATAGTATTCCTGGGCAAGTCGCCTACGCTGAAAGTGAGCGAACAGCTTGCAGGGCGTTTCTTCAATGCTTTCGGTGATCCGATTGACGGAGGTCCGTCCATCGAAGGCCAGGAAGTGGAGATCGGTGGCCCGTCTGTGAACCCGGTACGTCGTAAACAACCGTCGGAACTGATTGCAACAGGTATTGCAGGTATCGACTTGAACAATACGCTGGTATCCGGACAGAAAATTCCATTCTTTGCGGCGTCTACAATGTACGGCTTGAGAATGGCGCACTCATGAAGTTTGGATACATAAAAGATCTAATAGAGAATCCTCTGACTGGTGAATTGCTTATTCTTGCCTTCACAGATTCCTTTATCATAAACCCCTCCGATCCGATAACCGACGGTATCATTCCCGGTAAGATTCTGACTTTTAAATCCGACTTCGGCTCAGGGTGCGAGTTTCTATCTCCTTTGAAAGCCTACGCCGCTTGCTATGATGAATATGGGCGCCTTTGGATCGGAGGAGACGAATCAGGCATAATAGGACTGAATGCCGACCGGTCAGAACTTATCGCCCATTACACTACCAGCAATTCTCCCCTTCCTTCAAACAGGATTTATGGACTGGGCTGGAATCCTGAGACTAAATCTCTGTTTGCTTCCACAGACCAGACAATTCTGGAAATAAAAGTCGACAATATCACAGGAGCACCTATAGGAAACGGCATACAGGATCCTTTCCTCACTCCGACTGTCGTACGCCCTGACTACACGGGTACAATAGCCATCCATAACATACCGAAGGGTGCTACCCTTAAGGTGACCGATGCAAACGGGAAAACCGTTGCCAATATACCTGATCCCGAACATGGAGTCGCATTCTGGAATCTTCTTGACAAAGACGGACGTCGCGTCCCGACAGGTCTTTATAAAGTTTCGGACGCCACGGCTACAACCGATTTTCCGACTCTCGACGTGGTTCTGACACGTTGATATCTTTAAGAGATATCATATGATGAAACGCACCGACAACAACATGGATGCCGTACGTTACGTACTGGCATTCTCTGTTGTTGTAGCCCATTTCAATTATCTTTGCGGCTTCGACATCCCATGGCCCGTCTCAAGCAGCACCGGCGTCGGAGGCTTTTTCGCCCTGAGCGGCTTTCTGATATACCGCAATTTCGAACAAAGACCGATCATCAGACACTACGTGCTGAGCCGTACGCTTAGAATCCTACCCCCATATGTGCTGATTGTAGTTTTATGTGCGTTCCTACTTGCTCCTTTCTCTACACTCCCGGCCAGAGAATACTTTCTTGATCCCGGATGGTGGAAATATCTCGCAAGCAACCTTCTGTTTCTAAATTTTCTTGCTCCGGATATTCCCGGAGTTTTCAGCGGTCCCGAATTCGTAACTTCAGCCGTAAACGGGTCGTTATGGACTATGAAAGTGGAATGGTGTTTATATTTGAGCGTACCTCTTGTGGCAGCTTTGATCCGAGCTCTTCACAAGAAAGTCCCTTCTTCTTCATGGATTTTTATTGCCGTCATAGTTCTTTCAATAGGATATTCTCTATTGTTTAACCATATTTACTACACGACAGGAAAAGAAATCTTTGCGATTCTCGGACGTCAGGTCTTCGGACAGCTCTCCTATTTCTACATGGGGGTGCTGATGTATTATCATCTTGACCTTCTCAGACAATGGAAATGGGTCTTTCTTGCCGCGGCTTTGACAGGTTTGCTGATAATGCGTCTCCTGCCGGAGTCTATTCTTATCATTAAACCCGTAGCTGAAAGCACTCTGGTGATATGGGTCTCGATGATTGGCCGCTGGGGACACTGGTTCAGCCGACACGACAATGTCAGCTACGACATGTATCTGTTTCACTTTCCGGTGATTCAGCTTGCTGTGCTTCTCGGCGCACCTGCTTTAGGGAAATGGCCGGCATTCCTGATATGTCTCGCTACAGTGATCGTACTCTCGTTCTTGTCTTGGAATCTTATCGGCAAACCATTTATGAAGGTAAAGAAACAATGGCTTGAAAACAAAAAGTTGTAAATGAATCGCAATTATGCTCGACCGCACTTCCCATATCAGCCGTTGCATTTCATGGTTGCAATTCCCGCTTGCTCTCCTTGTTATATTGATGCACACAGATGTGACATATGATCACTCCGATCCAAGTTCTGTACTCAACGCATTTTTATGCTGGCCGATACCCGCAGCCGCTCTTCCGGCATTCTTTTTTATATCCGGATATCTGTTCTTTGCCGGACGCGATACATTCGCATGGAAAGATTACGGACATGCGATGCGTAAAAAATTCTTCACCCTTCTTCTTCCCTACCTCCTGTGGATAAGTATCGCTTATTTATCCACCATATTCATTCAAGGCGCGGATCATGCGCCGGAACCGACAGATATCCGCAATATTTACTGGGACGGAAGACCGATACAGCCCGAACACTCCCTATTCGGATATACTTTTCATATGTTCGGTATGCCGGGAGGATTCGGAGTCATGTGGTTCGTACGGGATCTTATGGTAATGATGCTGTTTACCCCGTTAATTTGGATGATCGGTAAGACACTCGGCAAATTGGCTATCTTTCTGATTTTAATCGCAATTATAACTCATTCAGGGATTCCGGGATTTGGCATACGTGGCCCTTGGTATTTTATACTCGGCTCTCTCTTCGCCATATGCAATATCGATTTCATGCCTGTACTCAGACGTTTCGGGCGCCCGATCATTGCTTTATGGCTCGTGATGTGTCTTGTATTCGGATGGATGGTCTGGTCTTTCGATCTTCACCATCTTCTCAACGGGCCTCTCTCGACTATTTTTCGTGATTGCACGGCCCTTGTCGGCGTATTCGCATTATTCGCAATGGCATCCTATGCTCTGTCGGATAAACGTTTTGACCGCGTTAACCGCCTGTTGCTGTTCTTATCTCCGACATCATTTTTCATGTATGTCGTACATCCTCTGCCTGTAATCGAACTATTGGGACATGTCACGGATTTCCTCATAACCGATCCTCGCTGGCAACTCACAGCGGCATTCTTCTGGTTCATAGCCGTACGGCTCACACTGATCCCGGCAATTTATTTTCTCATGCTGCGTTTCTGTCCTAAAACCCTTGATTTGATAACCGGCAGAAGGACAATCCGGATATCCACCTCCTCTTCCTCCACACTTTCAGAAGATTGTGCCGAATAATCCCGCATTTTCATAATTCAGATATATTCACTAACTTTGCACACCTATTTCAAAATCAACTTACTAAACAATACAAAAAAATAATGAAGACAGCTCTGATAACCGGCATTACTGGCCAGGACGGCAGCTATCTTGCCGAATTTCTACTTGACAAAGGATACGACGTGCATGGCGTTATACGTCGTTCGTCTGTCGATTACCGCGAACGCATAGCCCATCTCGAGGGACATCCCAATTTTCACCTGCATTATGCGGATCTCGGCGACTCGATGTCGATCCTTCAGGTCGTCTCCAAAGTGCGCCCTGACGAATTCTATAATCTTGCCGCCCAGAGCCACGTACAGGTATCTTTCGACTCTCCCGAATTCACTGCCGATATCGACGCCACGGGCGTTCTCCGTTGTCTGGAAGCGATCCGCCTCTGCGGTCTCGGCGACACCTGCCGCTTCTATCAGGCGTCGACCTCGGAACTTTATGGAAAGGTAGAGGAAGTACCGCAGAACGAGAATACCCCCTTCCATCCCTATTCTCCCTATGCCGTGGCTAAACTCTACGGCTTCTGGATAGTCAAGGAATACCGCGAGGCCTACAATATGTATGCATGCTCCGGAATTCTCTTCAACCATGAGAGCGAGCGACGCGGCGAAACATTCGTCACCCGCAAGATAACCCTTGCCGCCGCACGTATCGCACAAGGCAAGCAGGACAAGCTCTATCTCGGCAACCTGAGCTCGCTGCGCGACTGGGGATATGCCAAAGACTACGTCGAGTGTATGTGGCTCATCCTCCAACAGGACCATCCCGAAGATTTCGTCATCGCCACCGGCGAACAGCACACCGTCCGTGAATTCTGCGAGCTCGCCTTCCGCCGCGCAGGCATAGAACTCCGCTGGGAGGGAGAAGGCGAGAACGAGAAAGGCATCGACAAGGCTACAGGTAAAATACTCGTCGAGGTCAGCCCCGACTTTTACCGACCGACAGACGTGGTCAATCTCTGGGGAGATCCGACCAAAGCCAAGGGCAGACTCGGCTGGGATCCCAGCAAGAAAACCTCTTTCGAACAGCTCGTCAACATCATGGTCGATCACGACATGGAGAAAGTGGCAGTCGAGCGCGCAGGCGAGCACATCCGCACCAACCTCGCCGAATACCTCGAAAAAGGCATCGTAAAATAACCCTACGATTCTTCTCCGACACTCCATAGCATATTGCGGGTCATGCTTCAGATTTTTGACGCATGGCCCGCAAAGCATTTATCCATCCATCCTCCAGCAGTCGGAGCAGCGTCTCTCCGAGACGGTGAAACCCTTCTGAGACTGTAGAAACAAATTGCAAAAGGTAAAAAAACTCCATAATATCTCTTTAGCACGTTAAAATTACGAATATCTGCCGAAAAATAATTATCTTTGTAGAAAAGACTGATCCTTGATATATAAGGATATAACCCTTAAGTAATTACAACTGAGATGCTTGAAAAAATTAGGCTGACTCACTACAGAGGATTTGAAGACACCGGCGACATACACATCGCTCCGGTCACGCTGCTTCTGGGCAAAAATAACAGCGGTAAAAGCTCATTGCTCAAGGCACTGTCGCTCATACACGACGGACTCGCCTACGGTAATAAATCCCGGCTCAGCCTTAGATCAGAGACTGGCGTGATCTTGGGTTCATCACTTGCAGACCTGTTCCATCGCCGGCAATTCACAGATCTCGGTTTTTATCTTGACTTCACCAAGCTGAAATACGAGATACATCTCATAGGCAATAACGGCAAGGTCATACCGTCTGCCTATCGCATTGCGGGCGCCGATATTCATCCGGAGAAGACAGCTCAGGGCGCCGACATCCACAAAGAGATGGCCGGACTCTATCCCACTACGCACGAGGCCGACATACCCGGCTTAGCAGGTTTGGTAAGTTTCAACCTCCTGCATATCGGCCCGTTGCGCATTGCCGCACCGGCAATTATAGCAGGCAACGAGGCGTCCGCACGCGATTTCGTCGGTTACTCCGGTGAGCACACATATTCCATCCTTCTCGACTCATACCTGTCTGACGGCACTCTGCTTCAGTCCGTCTCCGAATGGTTTGCCGACAATCTCGGCATCTCCATCGGCTTCGAGCCAATAGACGCTCAGGGCACCAATTTCCGTCCATATGCCGAAAGAGACGGTATGCGCATATCCATAGCCGACTCCGGACTTGGAATCGCTCAGGTCCTTCCGGTCATAACCCAGACCTTCATACATGGAGAAAATACAATCATATGTATCGAGCAGCCAGCCCTCCACTTGCATCCTGACGCCCACGCCGCGGTCAGCCGCCGTATAGCGCATTCTGCTGAAGAAACCGGTATGCGCTATATCATCGAATCCCACTCCAAGAACTTTCTGCTCGGGTTAAGACTGCTTGCCGTTACCCCCGAGGAACTCTTTGCTAATACGGATGCAGCTATCTATTACATTGAATCATCCGAGATTCCGAGTATTGTAAAACCAATAAAGATCGAGACCGACGGATCGCTTTCCTACTGGCCTACCGGTGTTTTCGGTGAAGACACCGAACTGCTCGACAAAATTCTTGACAGTTATGATCTTCAGGATTGATCCCGGATTCATAAACAGTTGTCCTCCGGCACGTCTCAGCGACATAGTTTGCGCGGCCGCCCGTAACGGTCATTATCTGCGGACTGACCGTCATAGCCGCAGTGCCATCCGAGATGCTGTACGTCAACATGGGAGCACCACGGAGAAACAACGGTTCAGGGCCCATACTTCCATGTTTGACCCGGCTGGAAATCTTGGCCGCTTTCTCCGAACAATCGAAATAACGAAGGATTATCCTCCAAACGCATTCTTTTATCTTGTAGCCGGCAATGCAAGACTTATTCTCGAGAATGCCAACCATGAGTGGAAAGTATATAAATATTTTATCGACCTATATTCGAATCATCGGGAATTGGGAGACTGCCTGCGCCTTCTTCGCGATGCAAAAGAAAAGAAAACGATCAAAGCCGTTCATTCCGGCGGATGGACCGAGATGTTGAAGATTGCGGATTCCGAACCGTTCCGCCATAACGGAGAGAATCTGAGACTTCTTAAGACATGTATGGTCTTCGACCGCGACACCGATACAGCCGACGTTTACGACGGCACTAAAAATGCTCTCTTCAGACGCCTGTCTGGCAAGAGACATGACAATATAACCGAAGCCGACATATATCACCTCGATCCAGCGACACCGATGTGGCATATGTGGCATAAACGTGCCATTGAGAACTATTTCCCCGACAGTCGATATGAGAATATAGGATGCGATGTGTCGGCCATGTCCCGACTCTGGCCCGAACAGCGTGACTACTTCAAGATCGAAAGCAAAAGCGTCAAAGGATATGACAAGAATTCCCTCGATCGCCTTCTCGAAGGTTTAGACAGAAATATGCTTGAAGCTAATTTAAAAAAATTCAGAATCGGAGACAATGAGTATTCAGAAATGGAACTCTTTCTTCTAAAACTCGTAAAAATCATATGAGCGTGTCAGGCAAACGAATCAAAATGAATACCGTTTCGGTCTACTTGCGGGAGATCGGTGATGAAATCGAGCAGGGTATTCTCGGTATCCCCCTGTGGCAACGCCGCTTCGTATGGAGCCCCGAACAGGTCATCGACCTGTTCGACAGCATCAGCCACGGCTATCCCATAGGATCCTTCCTGCTCTGGACACGCGACAAAGACTGGAAAGGCAGCCTTGGCATACTGACATCCGATATTGACTATAACGCCGAGCCCAAGACATACATCCTTGACGGTCGCCAGCGTATCACCGCTTTCTACGGTTGCATATCGTCAAAAGAAAATAAAGCCTCCGTCTTCAGACTGTATTACGATCTTAAACAGGAAAATTTCTGTTATTCCGACACTCGTAAATCAGCCCCGCATATCCTTAAAGTGTCCGACATATTCGACACTTTTCAGCTTCTCGGATGCCTCCAGTCCATCCAACAGGCATACGCCCCGGAAACAGCAAAAAAATACATAGACAGGGCAAAAGAACTCAATTCACGTCTGCAGGAATACGTAGTCAGCAAGATCACCATAGGAGACTGCGACCTTGACGAGGCAACCGTCGCCTTCTCGCGCCTGAATTCAAAAGGCACCGACATATCCAAGACAGAAATGATGCAGGCGCTATGCTACACAGGTGACCGCGAGGATCTTCTTGTCCCCGCGTTCGAAAGGCTCGCCGCACAACTATCCGGCTATGGATTTGAGTCGATTCCTCACGATGAGATCCTTAACTATTACCTGTATTTCGACGGGCGGGGGCTCTTCGAGACCAATATCAAAGAACTCGAGAAAGCCCGGGGATTGATCCGGCATAAAGAAGCCGTAGAGAAGGCCGTAATGGCAAGTGCCGCCTTCCTGTATGAACACTGCGGAGTGATTTCATGGAAACTGCTGCCTTACAGGCGTCAGTTTCTGTCGCTCGTGATCTTCTTCCGGCAACATGACTACTCCGACCTATCGACAGCACAGATCACGGAACTGAAAAAATGGTTTTTTTATACAACGCTCAACCGGACGTTCCAGAACAGTTCACTTGGAATCGTTCGCACACTATTCAATGATTTCGAGAAATATTCCTCCGGAGAAACCCGAAGCCCCATCTCCTACGAGGGCAAGACCCGTCTTGACGATGAATCATTGACATTCTCCTCGACCTCCGCACTGTTCCGGCTAATGATGATCTGTCTGATAGACAATTATCGTAAGAAAAAAGATCTGGATCCATCTGCTCTGAGCTATCTGGGACACATACACTTCGGTTCAAGAAGTCCGGAGGCTTACTTCCCGCTGATGACTCCGGATGACAGAAGCGAGCTGAACAGCCTTTTCAACGGACACGCATTCAAGATTGTAGAGCCCGACGATCTTGCATCTTACTGTCTTGATATAGAGATGCTAGATGCGTATCGCAAAGGTAATTCCGAAAAATTCGAATGCCTGCGCCGTCCCCTGCTTCTCAAAACCATCAATACATTCCTCGCCGAATACCTCTAATCGGAACAGCAGCCGGAGCAGCGTCTCTCCAAGACGGTGAAACCCCTTCCACAGCCAGAGCAGCATCTCTTCAAGACGGTGCCCCCCAGCAGCCGGAGCAGCATCTCTTCAAGACGGTGCCCCCAGCAGCCGGAACAGCGTCTCTCCGAGACGGTGAACTCCCCGCCGAAACAGTAAAAACAAATTGCAAAAGGTTAAAAAACTCAATAATCTCTCTTTCGTAAGTTAAAATTACGAATATCTGCCGAAAAATAATTAACTTTGCAGTCCGAACTGACCATTGACATTCCTTGTCTGCGCCTTGACCTGTGGACGCGGTTCAACGATGACAACCAGACCAGTTTCATACATAAAAAACGCCAGTTGCCTGTAACTGCCTGATTTGAAGCAATAAGCCCAATCAAGCAGGACTAAAATTGTACCCTTTAGTAAAGGATAGATCCATTATTAAAAATTTAGTAGCTACTCAAACTGAATATTGAAATTAAACATCGCCTCTTACTCTAAATTATCATCCTCCACAACTACATAATCTCAATAAATAACTAATATTTGTCAGTCTTTATAATCTAAAATTTTAAACTTCTATTTAATCACACTCAATAGTTTTTATCGCTTACTATTCCATGCCTAACCAGTCTGCACAACCGGAATCCCGAGTAAAGAAAACCCTCCTGAATGCACGCGTTAATTTGATATTCTATCTACTGACGCTTGTATTGAGCTTTTTCTCACGCAAGATATTCCTTGATTGTCTCGGCGCTGATTTTGTCGGATTAACAGGAACACTACAAAATTTACTGGGATTTCTTAATCTGGCAGAACTTGGTATTGGTTCTGCAATAGGATATGTACTATATAAACCATTATTTGAACATGACCAAAACAAAATAAATGAGATTATTTCCGTAATGGGCTATCTCTATCGAATAATCGGTTTTATTATTCTTATAAGCGGTATCATTCTTTCTTGCTTTCTACCTTTAATATTTCCAGATACAGGCTTTCATATTTCTTTAATATTTTTCGCCTATTATGCATTCTTAGGTTCTTCTTTAATTGGTTACTTTATAAACTACCGCCAGAATCTTCTTGGTGCTGATCAACGCAACTATGTAATAACAGGGTACTTTCAATCTATAACCATCCTCAAGACTCTTATTCAAATGACACTTGCCTATTACACGGGTTCTTATTATTTATGGATTGCCATTGAATTTATATTCGGTATTATATATTCATTCATCCTAAATTGGAAAATCAACCAGACATATCCTTGGCTTAAAACAGAAGTATCTAAAGGACGAGAACTTCTGAAGAAACATCCTTTGATAATAAAAAACACGAAACGAATTTTTCTGCATAAGATAGGGATTGTAACTCAATGGCAGGCCATGCCAATACTTATTTATGCTTTTGTATCATTACGGATGGTTGCTTATTATGAAAACTATTCTTTATTGGCTACTAAACTTTTAGGACTTCTTAACAGCGTATTGGGCAGTACCGAGGCTGCTGTTGGGAATTTAATTGCCGAAGGAAATAAAAGTAAAATTGAGAGAGTTCTTTGGGAAATGATGTCAATCAGATATTGGGTTTCAATATATGTTGTCGCAATTCTTTATTTTATTTTACCCCCATTTATAACATTATGGATTGGCCCTGAATACGTATTGTCCAGCACTGTTCTTATTTTGATTATTCTTAATATATTTGTACAAACCACACAAAGTTGTCTTGGACAATTCATTTATGGTTTTGGATTATTTAATGACGTTTGGGCAACTTTGACACAATCTGGTATATTCCTTATTTTGGCTATAATATTTGGGAAATATTATGGATTATCAGGAATTATAGGCGCAAGCGTTATTTCATTATGGCTTGCATACGGCGTGTGGAAACCGTATTTCCTTTACCGTTACGGCTTCAAATATCCAATCTGGCAATATTGGAAAAAATGGATAAAAATCATATTCTATACATGTATTGCAATAGTTCTCATAGTAATTTCTGAGAATTTCTTAAATACGATAATCCCTAATCCGAATGAATCATATTTAAATCTATTTTTTTATTCATTAATATTATTAACAATTACAACAACTATTAGTAGCATCATAATGCTATCATTTAATCCATATTCGCGTGTCATCATAAACAGATTTAAGAAAAATGATAAACAATAAAAATGATTTGCAGGAATATCTGGCTTTGGACAAACAAGTCCTAGGAATTCCATTGAGCCAAAAAAAGCCTCATTTATATGGTAATGAAATTTGGAAGTATTTAATCTCATTAAGATATTACGAATACTATTCCAATTGTCACAAATCATATTTAGACAGAATCAAACTTGCTTTTTTCAGCAAGTTACATCATTATCTCGGGTTACATTTAGGATTTAGTATCCCTCCAAATACTTTCGGCCCCGGACTTAAGCTAAATCATTACGGCACAATCGTGGTAAATCCAAATGCTCGAATCGGAAGATTTTGTGATATACATGTAGATGTAAACATTGGTCAAAACTATACAGCGGAAGAAGTCCCTACTATTGGAGACAATGTATGGATAGGTCCTGGGGTGAAAATTTTTGGGAAGATACACATCGCTGATGGAGTTATGATTGGAGCTAATAGTGTTGTTAATCGATCATTTGATGAATCGGATATCACTATCGCGGGATGTCCTGCAAGAAAAATTAAAAATTCTGGAAATCCATATAAAAGAAATCTATGATACCTAAAATTATTCATTACGTATGGTTAAGTGGAGATGAAAAACCACAGTTAATTAAAGACTGTATTCAATCTTGGAGAGATAAATTAATTGGATATGAAATCCGTGAATGGAAAATGTCAGATGTTGACAATATTGATTCCGCATTTCTCAAAGAGGCAATTAAATCAAGAAAATGGGCTTTTGCTACCGATTTTCTTAGATTTTATATTATATACAAGTATGGTGGTATATATATGGATTCTGATATATATGTTTTCCGCGATTTGGAACCCTTGCTTTTCTCAAAAGGTTTTACTTCGTTTGAAGCATCAGGGATCTTATCCACAGAAAAAAAGAACCCAACTGTTGATTTTGGATTAGAAGCGGCTGTATTTGGCGCCGAGAAGGGTAGCGTTTGGATAAAAAATATACTTAATTATTATTCAGACTTGACATTCAAAAATGATCCAAAGTTTCTACTCTCAATAATAGCACCCAAAGTCATGTGGAATCAAACCATTCCATTTGGACTTAGAAGAGTATATAGCTTCCAAAAATTAGATGACGATATTATCATATATCCAGCGGATACATTATCATGCATAGCAGACTTTAGAATGTATAAAACCAGCCCAAACAACTATAAAATTATTGGCGATTTAAATCCATTGAAGTTTGCATGCCATATGTGCAACAACAGTTGGGGATGGCAAAGGCCTTTATCTACCAAAGAAAAATTTAAGAACCTTTTAATAAGGCTCATGGGAAAAGACAATGCTATTAAATTGAAGAAATGGGCCAAAAATTGTTTCAAATAAATAAAACTAACGAAGGAGGATATTTAAAATCGGATTCTCAGATTGTTGCTGGGATAGCAATCATAATGATGTTCTTTTTTCATTTTTTTGCTTATCCGGATCTGCAACCAACTGAAAATTGTTATTATGCTCCATTTAAGCATCTCAATACTCCGGTTGAAGAGATCATAGCCCCTTTCGGACAATTATGTGTGGCAATATTTGCATTCAATTCCGGATTTATTATAGCTAAACTGAAGCAAAATTACATTCACTATAAACAGAACTTTATTCGGGGGTTAAAATTTCTCATAGGATATTGGTTGGTTTGCCTGTTTTTCATTGTTTTATCTTTAACACCTTTTTTCTATGATATTCCTGACTTAAAAACGCTCCTTTTAAATCTCATTGGCATAGATCTTTCAGCGAGAGCTAACTACATGAATGTTGCTCATGCATGGTATGTTCTGTATTACATCACATTGTTATTGCTGGCACCTACATTAATTTGCATTTATAGCAGGACAAACCTAATACAGGACATTGCTCTATACCTCTTATTAGTATTAGTAATTCCGATGCTACCTCTATCAATAAAAAGCTTTTTATGGCCATTATCTGCAAGTATAATGGGATATATGACTTTTAAGTATTCATTATTTGTAAAATGTAAAAACAAGCTTACAAAATATATAAATAAGCCTGTTTGCATATTACTTGCGGCTGCATTTATTTTTATAACGTTTGCAATGCGCCATTTCCTATCTCAGTATAACGCATGGTGGAGATTTGACGGGATATACTCTTTTTTATTCATATTTTCAATCCTTCTTATAATTGAACTTATACCAAGCATTTTGAAAGAAACACTTATCTTTATAGGTTCTATTGGAATGTACTTATGGTTTACTCATAGTATTTTTGCAATAGGGCCAACTGAACTAAAGCAAATTCTATATGTACCTTACATACCAATTCTTATAGTAGCATGGGGAGTATTATTATGTCTTATTCCATCTTTAGCATTTAATAAAATACATAACTTCTTAACAGTAAAATTAGGATGAACATATTATTCTATATGCCCACTGTTTTAATTGGAGGAGTACGTACTGTAACAGAAATTCTTTCAAAGGGTTTTAGGGAACGAGGGCACAATGTCAAGTGGTTGTTATTATATAGAATTTATGGCGATGAAAGAGATTTTCCAGAAAATGAAGATCTAACTTATCTTCCATCAAGAAATCTTCTTTCAAGTGATAATATTAATTTTTATGAATCTTTTGTATCACAAAATAATATTGATATTGTTATAAATCAAAATGGAGCTTTTGATGGTGTTAAATTAATTGACAGCATCAATAATACTCATGTAAAAAGAATTTCTGTAATTCATAACAATCCAACATTTCAACTTAAATGGTTATTTAAAGATGCTTTGACACTCCGGGGCAATACCATACAAGAGCATTTTAAAAGAATTGCGCGTATAATTCTTTATCCACGTACACTAAGAAACTTCAAGTTAAATTTAAAAAATCATTACAACACTTTAATTCAAGGAAATTCACATATAAATGTCTTGTCTCCCAGCTATATTGACTCAGTCATATCTATAAATTCTAGAATTCATAATATTTCAGCTATAGCAAATCCTAATACTTATACAGATACCATAGTAAGGAAAAAAGAAAATATCGTATTGTTTGTTGGCAGGCTTGATAATCGAGCTAAAAAAATAAATGAACTCGTAAGCATTTGGAGAAAGGCCACTAAGTACGCTCCATCCTGGAAATTAATAATTGTGGGAGAAGGCCCGGATAAAAATAATTTACAAAAAATGTCAAGAGATATCCCAACTATAGAATTCTCTGGTTATCAAAATCCCAAATCTTATTATAGCAGAGCTTCAATATTATGTATGACATCCCTTTTTGAAGGGTTTCCAATGACTATTACAGAAGCCATGCAACATGGTTGCGTTCCGATCGCTTATGACTCTTTCCCGGCAATACATGATATTATCAAAAACGGATATGACGGAATTATAGTCAAAGCATTCAATCGAAAATCATATATCAAATCCCTTATCGGTCTAATCAAAGAACCCGACAAATTAAAATCAATGTCTGATAATGCAATTCAAAACATACAGAGATTTAACAGAGATATTATCATTGATCAATGGGAATCTCTCATAATTAGCTTGAATAATAATGAGTAAATCAGTTCTTATATCGACTATGCATAGGGGAAACAATTACGGTTCCGCCCTACAGGTATTTGCTTTATCTGAATTTATCAAACAGCTTGGAGTTAAACCAATTGTTCTTGATTATATCCCTAAACGCATAAATGAGAAAAACAAGATTATTCACCTACTAAAACAACTAATCCGCAATAAACCGCTATCTGAGAAATATCAGGCACTCAGAGGTATTATAATTGCTATTAGTTCCTATGGATGTTATAATAGTTTTTTCAAAAAAAATTTATATTTAACAAAAAAATATCATAACATAAAGAAACTTCAAAATAAATTCCCTATTGCTGACATTTACATGACAGGAAGCGATCAGGTATGGAATAGTGTTTACAATCAAGGCATCGATCCTGTTTTTTTTCTTTCATTCGTTCCAAACGATAAAACAAAGGTATCGTATTCAGCCAGTTTTGGTCGAGATAAATTAGAACAATGGGAAATTGATAGTACAAAAAAACTTTTGGACAGATATGACTTTATTAGCGTTCGCGAGTTATCTGGTCTTAAAATACTAAGGTCAATTGGAATCACCGATGCAAAATGTGTATTGGATCCTACATTTTTGCTTGATCATCACGACTGGAGAAAGAGATTAATACCTCATAAAAATAAAGAAAAGTATGTTCTTATTTATTCCGTAGAGCCAGAAAAAAAAGCACTAATAAATGCTGCCCGAATTTTAGCAGATAAAATAAAAGCAAAAGTGTATATGGTCGAATGGGGAAAAAAGCCATATTCTGGTGTTGATAAAATGATTAGCCTAGTTGACCCCTTGAAGCTTATTGATTATTTCGATAAAGCTGAATTTGTAATTGCAAGTTCATTTCATGGAACCGCACTGTCAATTAACTTGCATAAGCAATTCATTTCATTTTCACCAAATCGCTTCAATACCAGAGTAAAAAGCATTTTAGAAATAACTGAACTCGAGGACCGTCTAATTGAACTGTCGGAATTCTCATTAGAAAAAGCTCTCGTTAAAATAGATTATACAAAAGTTGACAAATTAATTGAACCTTTTAGAAATGAATCAATTAATTACTTGAGAAACATTTTAAAATGAAAAATATATGTCCAAAGAATGAATGTACTGGCTGCGGTGCTTGTGCAGGAGTATGTCCCAAAGATTGTATAACAATAACTGGAGATGAATTCGGATATCTTCATCCTGTTATTGACAACAATATATGCATTAATTGCGGACTGTGTCATAAAACTTGTCCTAATAATCAAAAAGTTAAATTCACTTATCCTCAAAACGCATTTGCCGCTTGGGCATTTGATGATGAAGAACGAGAATCAAGTACATCTGGAGGTGTAGCATCTGTTCTTGCACGAAAAATTATTTCAGATGGAGGGATAGTTTATGGTGCCGTAGGCTCTGGGGCCTTCTGTGTAGAACATCAAAGAATCGACTCTATAACTAATATTGATAAATTTAAGAAATCCAAGTATGTTCAGAGCTATATATCAAAAGATATTTTCAAAAAAATAAAACAGGATTTAAAAGATGGAAAAACAGTGCTTTTTACTGGGACTCCATGCCAAACTGCTGCAGCAAAAGCTATTTCCAATGGAAATGAACACTTAATATGTGTTGATATTGTATGTCATGGTGTTCCTTCACAACAAATACTTAAAGACCATATCAGGATGGTGGTTGGGAATATCACTGATAGAATAACATCATTTACAACACGAGATTCTAAGGGGTATTTTATTACTCTATATATTGGAAACAATACAGTGTACCGAAAGCCATTTCCAGATGATGAATATCTTAATGCGTTTCAATACGGATTATTCAACAGACCATCATGCTATAATTGCAAATTTGCAAAACCGCAAAGACAATCCGATTTAACTATTGGAGACTTTTGGGGATTAGGCAAAACTAAATATCCTCACCATAAAGTATCAGTCATACTTGTTAATTCAAAACGCGGATTAGATTTATTAGAAAAAGTCAATAGTAAACTATTTCTTGATGAACGATCTGTTAATGAAGCTATACAAGGAAATGCACAGCTTAAGGCTCCATCTGTAAAACACGCATCTTACGATTTATTCCGGAAACTATATGTTGCAGATGGTTATAAAATTGCCATCAAACGGTCTTTGCGTAAATTTTATATAAAACATCGCGTTTATAAATTTTGTACCAAATTTCCGGGGTTTAATTTTATATACGCAATAAAAAATAGAATAACAAAATGAAAAAAATAATGTTAGTTTTCGGGACGCGTCCCGAAGCCATAAAAATAGCTCCGTTAGTCAAGGAATTTCAAAAACATCCCACAGAATTCAAAACAATTGTTTGTGTTACCGGACAGCACAGACAGATGTTGGATCAAGTTTTGAATCTGTTTGAAATAAAACCAGATTACGATCTTGATATTATGAAAAACGGGCAAGATCTTTATGACGTCACATCTCGGGTTCTTTTAGGAATGAGAGACATTCTGAAAGAAGTAAAACCTGATGTTGTTCTTGTACATGGCGATACAACAACATCTACTGCCGCCGCATTGGCTTCATTTTATCAGCAAATTGCTGTCGGCCATGTTGAAGCTGGTCTTCGGACTAATAACATCTATTCTCCATGGCCGGAAGAAATGAACAGGCAGATCACCGGACGTATAGCTTCTTTTAACTTTGCACCAACAAATGTCAGCAAAAACAATCTTATCGCAGAAGGTGTTGACCAAAATAAAATAACAGTAACAGGAAACACTGTAATTGATGCTCTTTTTATGGTAGTTGATAAAATAAAGAAAGATACTAATCTTTGCAATAGTCTTTCGGATTCTTTAAAAATTGCGGGATACGACATTTCCAGACTCCACGATGAAAAAAAGTTGATTCTTATCACCGGACATCGCCGTGAGAATTTTGGCCAAGGATTCACAACCATATGCCAAGCTATCAAATTTCTTACAGAAAAGTATCCAGAGGTTGATTTTGTGTACCCAATGCACCTAAATCCAAATGTAAGGAAACCTATACATGATGTTTTCGGAGAAGATTTAAGTGGCCTAAATAATATGTTTTTTATTGAACCTCTGGAATACCTTTCCTTTGTTTATTTAATGGAAAAATCATCTATTGTATTGACAGATAGTGGTGGGATACAAGAAGAAGCACCTAGTTTAGGTAAACCAGTACTTGTAATGCGCGATACAACAGAACGACCAGAAGCACTTTCTGCCGGAACAGTCAAACTAGTGGGAACAGATTTCGATAACATTGTAAATGAAGTATCATCTCTTCTTGACAATATTGATAATTATGCAAAAATGAGTCATGCTGTCAATCCTTATGGAGATGGGCATGCTTGTCCTCGTATAGTTAGTATTCTGAAGTCTTTAGATTAGATCATAGGGTTGTTAATATAGTAAATATAAACATGAGAAGCATGCTATAGATTAATCCTTTGACATTAAACTCGTTTTACATTAAATAGGAGAATAATTTCCACTAAGTAAATAACTATTGTAAATTAATGTATACATAAAATATCGCTGTTTTTATGTTGTTCGGTTCAGAAGCAAAGGAGCATTGCGGACTATGCTACTGAGCGACAGAACATAACCGACAAAAAAGCTAGTTTTATGTTACAAGATTCAAAAGCTACAAATATCGATTAATTATTACTAGCTAAGTATCTCGTAAAAATAAATTAATGTATTGACATGTTAAGCCGCCGGTCTACA
>OHAJ01000952.1_pt1 | contig 21546 bp, 17 predicted proteins | sample 1577101 | NCBI WGS metagenome assembly OHAJ01 (sample SAMEA3541531, study PRJEB24748) | human gut metagenome | biome: human gut; feature: human-associated habitat; material: faeces | place: China | collected 2012
CCCACGGCTGCATCGTGGCGACGCAGCGGTTGATGTTCTTGCCCTCGGCATAGAATTTGGCCTCGTAGTCGGTCATCACGCCGCGCTGTCCGTTCGCGTGCAGATCGCGTGTGACCTCAGAGAGTTCGAAGCCAAACTGCGGGATCTCCTCGATTGACCACTCAAACAGCGGGTCGTTGTCGGTCTTGAAATGAATTTGCACCAGCATGGCGGTGCTTGGCGGCGAGCCGCTGCCCAGCACCGTGCGTTACGCCACCGGCTTTGTGCAGGGGGCGGAAGCTGCAGCCGACAGCATGGGCGTGCAGGTGTATATCCGCATCTGGTACAGCAGTATGACGGCCAGCGATGATGACCTGACGGATTATGTCTGCGGCTGGTATAACGAGGGCTTCCAGGTGGTTATGGCGGCTACGCCGGAACTGGCGGACAGCTGCATACAGGCCGCAGAGAAAAGCGGCCGCGAAGTGATCGCCACCGGCTGGGACTGCGCCGGGCAAAGCAGCTCGGTGATAACCAGCGCTGTGAACTGCTACAGCACCGTGGTGCAGAATGAACTGTACCTGTTCGGCACGCAGAACAACTGGGACCAGGACCACAGCGGCCAGACCGAGACCCTTGGCACCGAAGTGGATGCCGTGGGCCTTGCCACGCAGGAATGGCGGCTGAAGACCTTTACCGGTGAGGAATATCGTGAGCTGTACCAGCGTATGGCAGCAGGCACTGTAAAGGTGGAACGCTATTCTGATACCACGGCAATGCCGCAGACCCAGAATGTGACGGTGGATCAGCCGAACCGGTAACAGGAACCAAAGGGCATTGTCATGCTTTTGTAATGCTTTACACATTGAAAAAAGCACTGCCAGACGGTATAATAGGATGTATGAGAGGGGATGCAAACCATGCGCCCCTGATAAAAAAATAAGGAGATCACACATGAAAAAGTATCTTGCTTTGACCATGGCTGCCTGCATGGCACTCTCTTTGGCTGCTTGCGGCAGCTCTGCCAGCAGCACCACTTCTTCCAGCGCTGCTGCTTCTACCGAGGCTACCAGCGATTCCGCTGCTACTGCTGAAGCAACCGGTTCTGACAACATCACCGGCATTGCCCAGTGCTGCGATGTTGGCACCCTGGACGATGAAAGCTTTAACCAGGGCTGCTGGGAAGCTGTTAAGAGCTACGGCGATGAGAGCGGCATCGAGTACAACTACTACCTGCCTTCCAGCGAGGACGCCAGCGATGAAGACCGCGAGACCCTGATCCGTCAGGCTGTCGCCGAAGGCGCAAACACCATCGTATGCGTTGGTTACCTGTATGGTCCTGCTCTGGCTTGGGCTGCCACCGAGTATCCTGCTGTTCACTTCATCGCAGTTGATGTGAACGGCTTTGATATCAACTCTGAGAACGGCACCATCCCCGAAAACGTGTTCTGCGTGACCTTTAAGGAAGAAGAAGCCGGCTACTTGGCTGGCTATGCAGCTGTCAAGGACGGCTTCACCAAGCTGGGCTTCCTGGGCGGCATGGCGGTGCCCGCCGTTATCCGCTTTGGTTACGGCTATGTTCAGGGCGCTGATGCTGCAGCACAGGAGCTGGGCATTAACGTTCAGATGAACTACTACTACGGCGGTCAGTTCTATGGCGATGAAAAGATCACCGCTAAGATGGACGGCTGGTACGATGGCGGCACCGAAGTTGTGTTCGCCTGCGGCGGCGGCATCTGGACTTCTGCTGCTGAAGCTGCTGACAAGCATGACGGCAAGCTGATCGGCGTTGACGTTGACCAGAACTACTTGGGCGTTGAGGGTGTTGAGTCCGGCAAGTACAAGGCAAACCCGTTTGTTACCTCCGCCATGAAGGGTCTGGGCGCTGCCGTTAAGAATGGCCTGGATACCGTCAATGCAGGCGACTGGAGCACCATCGCTGGCACCAACGGCAACTTTGGCCTGGAAGAGGGCGACTATGTTGGCCTGCCCACCGACGAAGCAAGCTGGAACTTCAGCACTTTCACCTTGGACGAGTACAACACCGTTCTGGAGAAGATCCGCAACGGCGAAATCAAGGTGGATAACAACTCTGACGATGCCACCAAGCCCACCACCAGCAGCAACATCACCGTGGATTACCAGGTCTGATTTTTGCCTGAACAGGGTTTGAATTAACAAGCACACCGCCCCCGCCGGGAAACTGGCCGGGGGCGGTTATTTTTATGGAGTAAACCTATGAAAACGTCCCTACCGTGAGGTAATCACCATTCATGATATGTACCCGCTAGCGCATTTACGATCTCCCCGTGATTCATAGAATAAAATAGCACCCAAAACCAAAACGAACGCATGCGGCCCCAACGGGTAACCACATGCGTTCGCTTTATATTGATTCGACGCTAAATAATTACTTCCAACCCCTGCTCAGCAAATATAAAATCCACCGCGCCCACCGCAGCAGCAAATGCTGCACAGGTTGCAAAGCATCAGGTACAGCCAGGCCTGCAAACAAAAGTTCATGCCGTGCTGGCGGCTGCCGGGCTGGGTGTATGTCTGCTGATAAGTGGAGTACGCCCGCCCGGGGTTCTGCAGCCGGTCCAAAAGGTTCTGGTACTCGTAATTGCCGGGCTCCATGTCCACAGCGGTGCGGGCTTCGTTTTGGGCGCGGATGTTGTTACCCAGGCCGGAACTTGCCAGCGCGGCATAATAATGCCAGCGGGCGGCCCGGTCAGCGGGGGCAATGCCTTCCAGAACATTCATCGCTTCTGCATAGTACCCATTGCGGATATAGTTGTTGGCGGCCTGCATCTCCGGCGATTCCCGGCGGTCATAGCTGCTGCTGGCCCCGCCATAGGTGCCGCCAAAGCCAAAGGGGTCAAACCCGAACCCAAAGCCAAACGGATCCTGGTACTGCTGTTGGCTGCTGCCGCTGCTGCGCTGCCCATAATAGCTGGAAGAGCCGCTGCTGGATGCACTGGACCCGCCGCCGGAACGCATCCGCATGACCTCGCTGTAAGCGGCCTGTACATCTTTGAACTTGTCCTCGCAGGTGGGGTCGTCCGGGTGTAAATCTGGGTGGTATTGCTTGCACTTTTGGCGGTATGCTTTTTTAATGGTTTCCTCATCGGCGCCCGGCGTAATGCCAAGAACACTGTACGGATCGTTCATTCGTTTGGTTTCCCCTTCCGTGGTGTGCGTGTGGCTTTCACCAGCGCGTACTTGCTCCACACCCCCGCGTAAATCGTGTTGTGCAAAAGCTGACCTTCGGGGGTATCTTTCAAAATCGGCAACAGTTCAAAGTTCTGGGCGCAAAGGGCCATCTGCTGGGTCAGCAGCTCGCGGCAGCGCGCTTCAAACCCGGCAGTATCGCTGCCAAACGCCTGTTTGGTGGCGGCCAGTGCATTAAAGCTGCCGTGCCGGGCATCTTTTTTTAAATCGTCATAGGCATCCATCAAATAGATGAACCCGCCCAACCCGCGGCCCATCTGCGTCAGGGCAGGGGACCAGAAATCCTCCCGCGGGCTGAACACCGCGCCCAGCAATGCGCCAAAGGCATTGCAAAGGGCATCCAGGTCGGTGCTGTTGGCGCTTTCCAGGCGGTTCAGCTCATCCAGCTTGGTGTGGATGACCTCGCACTGGCGCGGCCACTGGCGGCGGATGTTTTCTAGATGCGGCTCAAGCTGCTTTGCCAGCCGCAGGCGGCTGCGTTTGTGGTCGTCCTGCCAGTCATCCAGATAATTGTAATAGGCCAGCACCACCGTCATGTCCGCAGCGTAATCGGTGAATTCGTTCACGGCCCGCGGCCGGGTGCGCAGCGGATGCGGCGCGCACCGCCCCTGCGAAGTCTGTGTGGGCGGGTCATACAGGGCGGTCAGCAACAGCGCGGCAAAGGTCATGTCATAGCTCAGCGCCATGCGCGCCGCCGTGCCGTATTTGCGGCCCAAAGATTGGCAAAGCCCGCAATAGTACGCCTGGTAGCAGTCCATTGCGGCATTGTCTAAATCTTTCTGATAAATGGTAACATATCCAAACACGCAGCGTCAACCTTTCATCGAAGTGAAGGGAAAACCTTTAGCTTTTTTTAATGAACTGGGTGCCGCATTTGGGGCAGGTGATGGAAATTTTGCCGCGGCCCTTGGGCACGCGTACCTGCTGGCGGCAGTGCGGGCAGGAAAAATAGCGGTAGGTTTTGCGCAGGGCAAACCGCTGCTGCAGCTGGCCGAACTTGGCGCGCACACCAGCGGTTTTCTGCATAAAGGCAATGTTTTCTGCATAGCGCTTGTGTACGTTGCGGCTGAGCATGCGGAAGTACGCATAAAGCAGCAGCAGAAGCCCAATATAATAAAAGATGCCCACAAACAGCCCAATTACCAGGCAGACCAGCGCCGTTACGCACAAAAAGTTGCCAAAAGTATCACTGCCGTACCGCCCGGACATAAAACGCTGGAACCATGCCTTCATCTTAAACACGCCATCCTTTTGAATACAGGTGTACCCCAAAAGCCAAAAAGCAGGCCGCTGCGTTGTTAGCAGATACACCGTTTTGTAATATGTCAATTATTATCGCATGTATTTATGGTTAAATCGTGAACGACTTCGGAACAGAATTTGAACAAAAGGGAGTAATAGGGGGGGGACATTCTGTACATAGCCATGCACGCCCTGTGCAATAAGAAGCAATCAATTACTTTTACGGGTCATTTGAAGTACGCACTCCACATGACTTCCATTGTCCAAACGCAAATCGGTATCATTTTCGATGATAGGCAGTCTGAATTTGATGGATTTGAGCCACTGACCGTTGGGCTGACGCTCCGGGTAGATCTGAATTTCAGAAATCAGATGTTCCATCAGCTTTTTGCGTTCAAGGGGATTCATCACATTGTAGAGCTTTTCAAAGCAGATGAGAACTTTGTAAATGTTATCGCCTGTGATTTTATCCGCTTCGATAGCCTGCTTCTTTGCACGGGCATCCATCAGGTTATTTTCTGCTTCTTCGATTTTATCGTACATCTTGTAAAGCCGCTCGTCAAGGTCGGATTTGCGGATGATGTAATGACGGTCATCCGGGTCAAGTGTGTCGATCTCCTCCGTGATTTTGGACTTGACGGAGTAATACTGCCGCAACTGCTTTTCAGCGGCAGTAATTTCCTGTTCAATGGCGGTGGTGTCTACTTTGCTGTTGATCTTTTCCTGCATCATAGCGGCAAACTTTGGACTGCTGACCAGTTTGATGATAACCTCCACCACTGCGTTGTCCAGAACTTCTTCCTGAATTTGCTTGTTGAAATCGCATTTTTGCCCACGTTGCATCTTGCGGTGCTTGCAACTGTAATAAGAGAAAGATTTATAGGGTGTGCCATCTTTCTTTCGTTTGGTGCATTTGTTGCTGTACATTCCAGCACCGCAAATGGGGCACTTGACAAGGGTGGATAATAAATGCGCCTGTTCCGTCTTGCTGCGGTTGACTGGTTCGTATCGTTTGGACTGCGCCAACAGCTTGACCTGTGCGGCGTTCCACAATTCTTCCGATACGATGCCCTCGTGCAGGCCGTCCACCAGTAAATAATTCTCCTGTGGAACCTGATGATATTCGTTCCGTGTGCCGTGAATCTTTTCGAGTTTGCGGCGACCAAAGGCGATTTTTCCGCAGTAGACGGGGTTCTTCAGGATGGCACGAATCAATGTTGCGCTGAAAAGGGGAGAGGTGCCGTTTTGACGGGCAAGTTTCTGAAAACCGTGGGTCTCCAGATATTTGGAAAGACCGTTTGCACCTGTGTCCGTGTTTACATATTGCTCAAAAATCGTGCGAATGGCAGGGGCTTCGTCCTCGTTGATTTGCAGCACACCGTCAACCAAACGATAGCCATAAGGCGCAAAACCGCCGTTCCAGCGACCTTCTCGCGCCTTCTGGATACGCCCTTCCATGGTTTGGACACGGATGTTCTCACGTTCAATCTCTGCGACAGCGGACAGAACGGAGATCATCAGTTTGCCAGCGTCTTTAGAAGAATCAATGCCATCTTCCACGCAGATCAGGTTCACACCAAAATCCTGCATCACCTGCAAGGTGGACAGTACATCGGCAGCATTGCGACCAAAACGGGAGAGCTTGAACACCAGCACATAGGCAACACCATCCTTACCGGATTTGATGTCCTCCATCATCCGGCAGAAAGATGCACGGCCTTCAATAGATTTGCCCGATTTGCCGGCGTCCTCATATTCGCCAACGATCTGGTAATCGTTGAAGTCAGCGTATGCTTTCATCCGGGCTTTCTGGGCATCCAGCGAATAGCCATCGATTTGCATGGTGGTAGATACACGAGTGTAAATATAAACTTTTGTCTTTCCCTGTGACATAAGAAATCCTCACAGATACCGTTATTTCTTGTCGATTTTTTGCTCTAAGAACTGGATGGAATCCAGATAGTCTTGTTCCACGTCGCTGAGCGTTTTAGCCTTGTATTTCCGATATTCGGTAGTAGCCTTGTCCACTGCCTGCTTGTGGGTCACACTGCCATTGCCAACAAGAAGCTGCTCACCGCTCATGGTTAAAATGCGGTCAAGGTGGTTTGCCCAATCCTGCATGGTCATGGACTGTTCGCGCTCTGCCTGACGTTCTGCGAAATCCAGATAACCGGAAACCAACTGCCCCATAGCACGAAGCTCTTTCTCGTTCAGATAGTTTTTTGCACTAGTAGCTTCTCGTAAAGTGGGCTGGTTTCCTGCAAAAGTGGTCAGACCCATAAATTCCTTTTCGGCATCTGCACGGTTGTAAATGACCTCGGCGGCAGTCTGACCGTGGATGGCATAATGAATTTTATTCTGGACTTTTTTGAAGAACTGGACGGAGATTTCTGCTTTTGGGTCGTAGTCAATGCTGGTTGCATAGATTTCCAGAACCTGACGATAAAACACTTTTTCGGAAGCACGGATGTCACGGATGCGTTCTAACAGCTCTTTGAAATATCCACCGCCGCCCAGATTTTTCAGGCGTTCGTCATCCAGCGCAAATCCCTTACGCATATATTCCTTCAGGATGCCAGTTGCCCAGATACGGAACTGTGTGCCACGTTTGGATTTGACCCGGTAGCCGACAGAGATAATCACATCAAGGTTGTAATAATCCACATCGTAGACCTTTCCATCTGCGGCAGTGTAGGCAAATTTTGCCCACACTGATTCCTTTTGAAGCTCACCTTCCTTGAAGATGTTCCGGACGTGTTTTCCAATGACACTCCGATCACGCTGGAACAGCTCGGCCATCTGGTCGATGGACAACCAGACGGTATCGCCATCAAACGTGGCATCAATTTTGGTCAGGCCATCTTCAGTGGTATAAATGATGATGGAATTTTTGGGGCTTTCATCAGGGCGATTCATTTTCGTACCTCGTTCAAAATATGGAACATGGTGAGAAACTCTCACCATGTGTTTGGACAGCGATTACAAGAACATTATATCATGCTGCAATGAGCTCATCAACAGTGATTTGCACGGCTTCGATTTCTGAGATTAAAATTTCTGCATATTTTTCGATCATATCGGCCAGAAAGCTCGCCAAGGCACTCCATTCATCAAAGTTGGACGTGCAGGCGGAAACGGGAAAGAGGTCTTTTTCGCTAGCGGGATATTTTTTCAATAGGCAGCTCCATTTCCTTGTAGCTGGATGGCGTGTACCAGCGATTTTATCAAACTTCCCTTCAAACTTAATTGTTCAGACGATCTTTTACCATCTGAAGATACCGGCTGGCGCGGTCGATAAAAACCAGCAGTTTCTCATTGTTCTTTGGTTCGGTAAGAATATCGGGGTATTCACGAAAACACATTTCCCACCGCCGGACAAAATCCTCCTGCGCTCCCTGAATCTCGCACATCATGGCTTCGCCATCTGCCAAACGGCGAGGTGAATAGATGCTCTTGACGGCATCCTTGAGATTCTGTTTTTCTTCCTTGTTGAGTCCTTTCTTATGCCCCTGAATGTCTTGCTAGAAGGTCGTTATAAACGCATTGTCCTTTGAAGGCGAACCATAAGGATTCGTGACACAGGTGTTCCGTTCGGCTTTAGGCTTACGCAGCTCTGCCACAACTTCGGGACGCTTTTCCTTTGGAACCTTTGCAATCGAGGAAATTTCACGGTCGGTTGCCCGGAGTTTTCCACTCAGGATTTCTTCCTGCGCTCCGGGTACTGCTTTCTCCGCCGCTTCCACACCTTTTGTAAATTGCTCTGCACGGTAAACATAACTTTCGGATGTTCCATGTTCCGCAGCGACCTTTGACCGTGAACCGTGCTTTGTGCGGTCTGGTTCATTTTGAACCAGACCACTTTCAGATGCCAAAGTATACTGATTGCCGTGAAACGATTTGATTTGCTTTTCCGCTTCTGCCTGCTTTCCGATCAGGAACTTTTTCTGTTCTGGGGTCAGGTTTCGCCGCCCAAGCTGATTTTTACAGATCCATACGAGTGCTTCATAGCGGTTAGCAAATTCTTTTTCGATGACTTCAAATGGAATAAATGGATATTTCCGAAGAATTTGATAGCGTGTATGTCCATCCACAATATAGCCGTTCCATGTGATGATCGGATTCAGTACACGTTCCTCCTTGAGGATGTTCATTTCCAGTTGGTGGGCTTCCTCAAACGACGGAGGGTTGATTTGTTTCTGGAACTCCGGGTCAATTTTAAGTTGGCTCAGTTTTGTCATAGGCAAATCATCCTTTCTGAAATGAAATAGAATATCATTATTCTTACGCCGTTCTCTCTGCATGGATTTCCTGCCCCCTTCCGGCGGCGTTTTCCGGCTCTCACACTTGGGGGTCATGGCCGGGTATCCCATGCAGACGGTCATTCAGTTTTCAAGGTTCGATGAAGGCTCTGAAATTAGACTAACACATTCATAGAAGATTTTTTAGGAGGTCGTACCTCCGGTTTTTGGTTATAAAAAAGCGGAAGTAGTGCTTCCAGTTTTCTGCTGCAAACCATTGAAAAAATTGTATCACATCGTAAATTTTATTTTTAGGAACTGGTAGTTCCGGTTTTGCGTATCATCGTAATTTCAAATATTGGGTGCCGTTCTCTCTGCATGGTGTTCCTGCCCCTTTCCAGCGGCGTTTTCTGGCTCTCCCTTGCGGGTCTTCGCCGAGTATCCCATGCAGACGGTCATTCGGTTTTCAAGGTTCAATTGGTGTCTTGCTGGTAACTTATCACACTTTCAAAAGTTTTTTTGGGACCTATTAGTTCCGCTTTTTACATTCAAAACCGGAAGTAACAGGTCCGGTTTGATGCGATATTAAATGAATCAACGCAGTTTTTCCTAAAACAAATTTTCCCCAAGAAAATTTGCTCATTCAGCGTCAGCGAGGAAGCACAGTCAGCGCCGTTCTTGTGCAGAAAAATAACCGTCCGCTTCAAGTTAAACTTGAAAACGGACGGTCTGGCTTGCAAAATAATCTTCAAAACTGGAGGGCAGGTTGAGAGGCTTCATAGTACCAGCAAGCAGTGTCTTCGTATATACAAAGACCATTTTTGCTCTGCAAAATACTTGTTGGGAACACCCAAACCCTTGAACTGCATCCGTTGGATGCAGGATTAGCGTCTCCAAATAAGAAAGTTTATGGCTCTAACACATTGTCAGCCATTGGTAAACAGCTTTTTCCAGTCAAAAAAGAAAATAGCAATGATTAAAGATGAACATTGCAGAAAACTGTGATACAATAGAAAATGAAAATCCAAACAACAGGAGGAACCCCCTCGTGGCAAATAATGTGAACGTCAAAAAACTGGAAGCTGACCTGTGGGAGTCGGCAGATCTGCTGCGTGCAGGCTCTAAACTCACCTCGAACCAATACTGTATGCCGGTGCTGGGACTGATTTTTCTGCGGTATGCGTACAGCCGCTTTAAACTGGTGGAGCAGGAGATTCTGAAAGACCGTCCCATGCGCGGTGGCCGGGTGCTGCCGGTGGAACAGAGCGACTTTGCCGAGAAGAGTGCACTGTTTCTGCCCAAGGAGGCGCAGTACAATTACTTAGTCAATTTGCCCGCCAACATCCCGGAGCAGGAGCTGACCGGCATCGAGGGCAATCCTCTGAACAGTCTGGGCGAAGTGGTGAACAACGCCATGGAACTGGTGGAGCAGCAGAGCGAGCAGCTGCAGGGCGTTCTGCCGAAGGACTACACCATCTTCTCGGATGAACTACTGGGGGAACTGCTGCGCATCTTCAACAATGATGCGTTGGACGATGTGGGCGGCGATGTGATCGGCCGTATCTACGAGTACTTTTTGAATAAGTTTGCCAAGAATGTGGCACAGGATGACGGCGTGTTCTTTACGCCGAAATCGCTGGTGAAAATGATCGTCAATGTGCTGGAGCCTGCCCACGGCGTTCTGTTGGACCCGGCTTGCGGCAGCGGCGGTATGTTTGTGCAGACCGGCGACTTTGTAAACCATGCGGGCATGATCGCCAACAACACCATGACGTTTTACGGACAGGAAAAGGTGGAGTACAACGCAAAGCTCTGCCTGATGAATATGGCTGTGCATGGCCTGACCGGCGTGATCAAGTCCGGCGATGAAGCCAATACCTTTTATCATGATGCCCACGACCTGAACGGCTGTTGCGACTATGTGATGGCAAATCCGCCGTTTAACGTGGATAAGGTCAAGTCGGAGTCGGCGCAGAGTGCCGGGCGGTTGCCCTTTGGCCTGCCCGGCGTGAACAAGGCCAAGGAAATCGGCAACGCAAATTATCTGTGGGTGTCCTATTTCTACTCCTACCTGAACGAGCATGGCCGTGCGGGTTTTGTGATGGCGTCCTCGGCTACCGACAGTCAGGGCAAAGACAAGGACATCCGTGAAAAACTTATCCAGACCGGCCATGTGGACGTGATGATGAGCGTGGGCAACAATTTCTTCTACACCAAAAGTTTGCCCTGTACGCTGTGGTTTTTGGATAAGGGAAAGCCGGAGCATCTGCTGGACACCGTACTGTTCATCGATGCACGCAATTATTATACCGTGGTGGACCGCACCCAGAATGAGTGGAGCGACTGGCAGTTGAAGAACCTCGACGCCATTGTCTGGCTCTATCGCGGCGAGGCGGACAAGTACAAGGTGCTTCTGGCGGAGTATCACGCAGAGCTGGCGGACGACCGCCCCTTTGCAGAGATTCAGGCCGCACTGGGACAAAACGTGCAGGCCAAGCGGGAAGAAGCCAAAGCCGCGGTGGAGGCAGCACCCCGCAAAGAGCGCAAAGCTACGCAGGAAAAGTTCGACAAGGAGCTGGAAGCCCTCAACGAGAAGCTGACCGTTGCCAAGGAGGCCGTCTGGCTCACCGAAAAATTTGGCGAGGGCGTTTATCAGGACATTCCCGGTCTGTGCAAGGTGGCCAGCCGAGACACCATCCTCAACGAGAAAGGCGCATCCCTGACGCCCGGTGCCTATGTGGGCGTTGCACCCGTGGAGGATGACGGCGTGGATTTTGCCCAGCGGATGAAGGAGATCCACAAGGAACTGCTGGAATTGCAGGCGGAGTCCAACCGCCTGATGGAAACCATCTCGAAGAATCTGGAGGAGATGGGGGTATGAAATTTACCGAATATGTAGAAGTAAATCCCAAAACAAACTTAAAGAAAGGGGAGTACGCTCCTTTTGTTGAAATGGCAAACGTATCAATAACATACAGAGAACCAGAAAAAATAGAGTACAAGAAATATACAAGTGGCCCGAAATTTCAGAATGGTGATTCCGTTGTTGCAAGAATAGAACCATGCTTACAAAACGGAAAAAGATTCTTTTGGAAAAGTGATAAAATAGGATTTGGTTCAACGGAATACATAGTTTTCAGAGCAAAAGAAGGTAAGATGGATAGCAAATACCTTTTTTATTTGCTGAAAACAGATTATATTAAGAAAAGCATGGTTTCCTCGATGGTAGGAGCGACTGGTCGTCAACGAGTAAATAATGATATATTTGGTCAAATAGAAATAGTAGTTCCCAATATTGAGAAGCAAAAAAAGATTGGAAGGACTTTGTTTTTATATGACGACCTAATTGAAAACAACCAGAAACAAATCAAACTGCTGGAAGAAGCAGCCCAGCGGCTTTATAAAGAGTGGTTTGTGGATCTGCGCTTTCCGGGGCATGAAAACACGAAAATTGTGGACGGTGTGCCGGAGGGGTGGAGAATTAGCTCAATTTATGATGTGTTCGATATAAAATATGGAAAAAATCTTCCGACTAGCAAGATTACAAAAGCAGGACAATATCCAGTGTATGGAGCCAGTGGTGTGATTGGATATTACAATGAGAAAAACTGTGATGATTATGCGACGTTAGTTACCAGCAGAGGAAATGGAAGTGGAGATGTTTTTAGAACGCATCATAAACAAAGTTACGTAACAAACAATTCGTTCATTGCGCGTCGAAATGATAAAAATAGTTTTATAGAAAATGAATTTACATTCCAGCTATTTTCAAATACGGATTTCAAAAAATTGTGTACAGGTTCGGCACAACCACAGTTGACAAATACTTCTATACAAAAAATAAAAATTTTACTTCCGAATAGACAGCTGATTGAAAAATATCAAAGATGTACAATAGAGATGTCCGAGAAACAGGAAGTACTTTATCAAGAACAGCGGGCATTAACACAAGCACGAAACAGATTGCTTCCGAAGCTAATGAATGGAACAGTGGAGGTGTAATGATGCAAGATTGGATGACATGGGTATTTGATGGGATTGGTTCGACGATATTTTCGTTAATCGTAGGAGCTTTGATTGGTGGAGCGATTGGATATAAGATAGGCATACATAAAAACGTTAAACAGAAACAGATTGGTGGAAACAGTGCCAAGCAACGACAGGAGTTTACACTGGAAAACGAAGATGTTTCTAAAGATGGTGGAAAAATAAAAAACAATTTCCAGCAGAGCCAAAAAGCTGGCGATAATGCAGAACAGGTACAGATTGGAGGGATAAAACGTGGACGTTAACAAACAGAGCCAACAGGCCGGTGAGGGAAGTCAGCTAGTTCAGGCTGGTACAATTGTTATCAATCAGGGTGTTTCAGAAGAAAGAGTTAGAACGGTTTTTAATGAAATGGTTCCAAGAGCATTGGAAGAGTATACAAAAGAAGCATACGCAAAAGCCAATGAGAGAATTACAAACTGGGAAAATTCTGTATTGCCCCGTGTTAATGAAGTTAAGGGGATGCTTGAAGCTTTTGCAGATCCGGCATTTCAGCAGATCCTTAGAAAAGCTCAACAGTCGGCGGCGGTGACTGATGAAAAAGCTGACTATGATTTGTTAACAGAACTATTAGTTTGCCATGTCGAGAAAGGGAACAGTAGAAAGAATTATGTGGGAATAAATAAGGCAGTTGAAATTGTTGGACAAATTGACAATGATGCTCTATGTGGATTGACAGTAGCACATGTGTTAGAAAGATTTGCACCGATTACAGGTGATGTTACGCACGGATTAGAAGTGTTGGAAGAATTGTACCGAAAACTTGTATATCAAGATTTGCCCAAAGGGGAGGATTGGTTGGATCACCTCGATACATTGGGTGCAATAAGAATGTCTTCAGTGGGAAGTTTCCATAAGTTCGTTGACTATTATCCCAAGGTGTTAAACGGATATGCATGTATAGGAATAAAAAAGGAATCCGAAGAATATCACAAAGCGTCAGAGCTATTGCAAGAAATATCATTGAATGCAGAAACCTGTTTGAAACCTAATGAATTTTTGGACGGTTTTGTTAGAATTGATATAAGAAGTTTTGACCAAATTGAAACCATGTGGGTTATACATCAAGGAATAGGAGAGCCGATAACTTCAAAAGAAAAACAAGTATTTGAAGCAGTTTGGAAACTATATGAAACAGATGCTAATAAACAGAAACAAGTCAATGAAGCATTTGTGAAGAAGTGGGATTCGTACCCAGTTCTAAAAGAAATACATGGATGGTGGGATGAAATTCCAACGGGTTTCTCAATAACGAAAGTTGGCGAAATTTTGGCACATACAAATGCTAAAAGATGTGATTCTACAATCCCCGATATGATATAAGGTGAGGTGATCCTATGAGCCGCGAATACTCCGAAAATGTCCTTGTTCAGAACAGTGCAGGCAACTTGCTGCAAAATGTTCTGGGCTGGGAGGTCGTGCTGGCTTACAACTCCGAAAAGCTGGGGCCGGATGGGACGTTGGGCCGCACCAGCTATGGGGAAGTGTTGCTGACTCGGTATTTTCGGCAGGCGCTTTTGCGGCTGAACCCGTGGCTCACCCCGAACCAGCTGGACGAGGTGCAGAAGAAATTCACGGCGCACGTTTCCACCGCATCCCTGATGCAGATCAACGAGGAAAAGTATTTTCTGCTGCGGGATGGCATCCCGGTGACGGTCAAGCGGCCGGATGGCCGCACCGAAATCCGAAGCGCGGCGGTGATCGACTTCAAAAACCCGGAAAACAACCACTTCCTTGCCGTAAAAGAGATGAAGATCCACTCGCAGCTGTACCGCCGCCGGACAGACATTGTGGGCTTTGTCAATGGCATTCCGCTGCTGTTTATCGAGCTGAAAAAGCCCACCGTGGATGTGCAGAACGCCTACATAGACAACTATCGGGATTACCTCGATACTATTCCGCAGTTGTTCTACTATAATGCCTTTCTCATGCTGTCCAATGGATTGGAAGCCAAGGTGGGTACACTTGGCAGCAAGTACGAGTTTTTCCACGAGTGGAAGCGTCTGAAGGAAAGCGATGCAGGCAGCGTGGAACTGGAAACTATGTTGCGGGGCATCTGCGAGAAAAAGACCTTCCTCGATCTGCTGGAAAACTTCATCCTTTACGACCATTCCGGTGGGCGCACCACCAAGATTCTGGCCCGCAACCACCAGTATCTCGGCGTCAACGAAGCTGTCAGTGCTTACGAGAACCGCAAGCTGAAAGACGGCAGGCTGGGTGTGTTCTGGCACACGCAGGGGTCAGGCAAGAGCTACTCCATGGTCTTTCTGGCGCAGAAGATCCGGCGCAAGTTTGCAGGCTCGCCCACCATTGTGGTACTGACCGACCGTGACGAGCTGAACCGGCAAATCAGCGATACCTTTGAAAACTGCGGTCTGCTGGGCAAAACCAAGGCTTCGCAGTTCATTGCATCCAGCGGTACAGACCTTGTAAAAAAGCTGCAGGGCAACCCCAGCTTTGTGTTTACCCTGATCCAGAAGTTCAATCTGCCCAAGGAGCCGCCCATCTACCCGGATCACGACATTCTGATTTTGTCGGATGAAGCCCACCGCAGCCAGTACGGCATTTTTGCAGACAACATGATGCACCTGCTGCCCACGGCGTCCCGCATCGGCTTTACCGGTACGCCGCTTCTGGCAGATGACCATATCACCGAGCGCACCTTTGGCGGGTATCTGTCGGTGTATGATTTCAAGCGGGCAGTGGAGGACGGCGCAACGGTGCCGCTGTATTATGAGAACCGTGCGGATAAGATCGCCCAGTTGGACAAGCCGGAGATCACCGGGCGGATCCTGGATGCCATTGAAGCAGTCGACCTCGACCCCTCTCAGGAGGAAAAGCTGGAACGAGAATTTGCCAAGGAGATCCATATTCTCACCGCAGATGAACGGCTGCGCTCCATTGCAAAGGATTTTGTGGAGCATTACTCTGACCTTTGGACCAGCGGCAAGGCGATGTTCGTCTGCCTGAATAAGGTCACCTGTGTGCGGATGTACAACTATGTGCAGGAATACTGGCGGGCAAAGATCAGGGAACTGGAAGCCCGGCAGGGTACAGCGATCCAGCAGGAAGCACAGGAACTTGCCCGCAAACTGGCATGGATGAGAGAAACCGAAATGGCAGTGGTGATCAGTCAGGAGCAGAACGAGGTGCAGACCTTCAAAAAGTGGGGGCTGGATATTCTGCCGCACCGTGCCAAAATGGAAAAGCGGGAGCTGGATAAAGAATTCAAGGACAGCAAGAATCCGTTCCGGGTGGTGTTCGTCTGTGCCATGTGGCTGACGGGCTTTGATGTAAAGTGTCTGTCCTGTCTGTATCTGGACAAGCCGTTGAAAGCCCATACCCTGATGCAGACTATTGCTCGTGCAAACCGTGTTTCGGAGGGCAAGAGCAACGGCCTGATCGTGGACTATATTGGTATCGTAAAGGCGCTGCGCAAGGCTCTGGCAGATTATACGGTCAGCAAGAACAGCCCGGCGGGCGTTGACCCAACGGTGGACAAAACGGAGCTGATTCAGCGCATCCGCACGGTCATCGGAAAAACGGACGGCTTTCTGGCAGAACACGGGTTCCGGCTGCAGGAATTGGTGGACGCACAGGACTTTGAAAAGATGAGCCTTGTACAGGATGCAGTCAACGCGATGTTCGAGACGTTGGAAACCAAGAAAACCTTCCAGACCTATGCGTCTGAACTGGCGCGGCTGTTCCGCTACGCAGACCGTGACGATGTGGACGATGCCGTGCGCGCCCGGAAAAACGCAATTCTCGCCATCTACGAGGGCTTGCAGCAGAAGCGGAAACACGCGGATAATACCGACCTGATGGTGCAGATCAACGGCATCGTCAACGAGTACATCCATGTGGAAAAGCCGGATCAGGAGGCTGTACCTTCCCGGCAGTTTGACATCAGCAAAATTGATTTTGACCTGCTGAGCCGGGAGTTTGCCCACACCCGGCGGAAGAACCTTTTGCTGCGCGATCTGGATGAACTGGTAAATCAGCAATTGGCGAAAATGCTGTTTGCAAACCCGCAGCGCATTGATTATTATGACCGCTATCAGGAGATCATAGATGCCTATAATGCAGAGCAGAACCGGGCAACCATTGAGAAAACCTTCATGGATCTGATAGAGCTTGCAAGTTCACTGGACACGGAGCAGCAGCGCTATGTGCGTGAGGGCTTTTCCAGTGACGAGGAGCTTTCAGTGTACGATTTGCTGTTTTCGGAGAACCTCACGAAGCAGGAAATTGAAACGATCAAGGAGGTGTCTGTGGACTTGTTGACAAAAATCAAACAGCAGATTGCCAAACTCGACCATTGGACGGACAAGCAGGAAACTAAGGCGATTGTGGATAACCTGATTCGCAATACCCTTTGGCAAGAACTTCCCAATAGCTATGATGTAAGCGATATCCAGACCTACCAAAAGAAAATCTACGAGTATGTATATATGCGCTACCCGGAAGTAGCATAACGCAAAAATCACCCCAGAGAGAACGCACAAGAGGCTATTCTCTCTGGGGTGATTGCGTATCAAATCATCTGAAAATGCTTTAATGCCTCCACAATCGCATCCTCTTTTTCCTTCGGACACTTGGGCTGCTTCGCATTTTCATTTTTCGCTTTATGGTAATTCTCCCGCTCAATGATGCCGTACTTCTGCTTCACCTGTGCGATATAGAGATTGGAGACCTTCAACTGATGATGCTCCCATACATAATCCCGAATCTGATCGTAAGTTGCCTTGCTTTCCGCAGCAGTCACATCCAGTTCATCCATGCTGACATCCACTTCGATATGCCGCTCGACATTGAGTTTGGTCAAAAGGAGGACCGCTTCCACATGCCTTGTCCTTGGGAACAAATCCACGGGCTGAACCTTTTCCAGCGTATACCCCTGTTCACACAGGAACTTAGCATCGCGGGCGGCGGTGGAGGGGTTGCAGCTGACCATGACGAGGGTGCGTGGGGCCATCTGGACAATGGCAGTCAGGGTGGCGTTATCGCAGCCTTTGCGCGGCGGGTCCACCACGATCACATCGGGGTGGACACCCTCACTGGCAAGGCGGGTCGCGGCTTCGCCGGCGTCCATGCAGTAAAAATCGGCTTCCTCCGGGGGCAGGCCAAGATGCGCAGCAACGGTTTTGGCACCTTCCACTGCCTGCGGCACAACCTCAACGCCGACCAGGCGGCGGCAGTGCGGCTTCATCGAAAGGCCAATGGTGCCCATACCGCAGTAAAGGTCCAGCAAAAAGTCATCCGGCTGCAGCCGGGCAAACTCTTTCGCCTTGGCGTACAGCAGCTCGGCAGCGGGGGTGTTGACCTGATAAAACTCGTGCACACCCATCTGGATGGGCACTCCGGCCAAAGTATCCTCAATCACGCCGGGGCCAAGCACGGTGCGGGTATCCCGTCCTAAAATCACGTTGGTGCGGGCGGTATTGCGGTTGATCAGCACGGTGGTCAGCTGGAACTCCTGCTGCAAGGTGCGGCAGATCTCGGCTTCGTTGGGCAGGCCATTGCCGTTTACCACAAAGCACAGCAGGCGCTGACCGCTGTGCCAGCCCTGGCGCATATACAAATGGCGCACGCGGCCCTTGCCGGTTTCCTCGTCATAGGGGGCAATGCCGTTGGCTTCCAGTAACGCACAAGCCCGGCGGGCCAGGGCGTTCATCCACTCCGGCTGCAATTTGCAATCGGGGCAGGGGACGATACGGTGGGTGCGCCCGGCGTAAAAACCGGTCACGACATGGCCATCGGCATCCAGCCCAACGGGCAGCTGGACCTTATTGCGGTAGTGTGCGGTGTGGTCCGTCAGGGCGAGAACGGGCGAAAACTCAAAGCTGCTTACATCAAAGCCGCCAAGGCGGGCAAAAGCATCCCGCACAAAGCCGGTTTTCGCCTCGCATTCCGTAGCATAACTCAAATGGCGCAGGCCACAGCCGCCGCAGGGAGTGCACACGGCACAATCCGGCGCAACGCGGCCGGGGCCGGGGGCTAAAATCGCGTCAATGCGGCCGAAAGCATAGCTTTTCAATGCCTTTACAATGCGGCAGCGGATCACATCCCCCGGTGCCGCGCCGGGCACAAAAACGGCCTGCCCTTCCACATGGGCAACGCCGCTGCCATCGCTGGAAAGGTTTTCGATCGTGGTTTCAAAAATCTGATTTTTCTTCAAAGACATGGTTTGCTCCGTTTGCTCTAATGTTATGGCAAATATATCAGTCTGCCGGTAAAAACTGAGCGGCAGCACCAAAAAGCAAGGTGCTGCCGTATGGTGGGACATTGTGTGAAAATGGCTTATACCAGCCCCAGCTGCGGGTCTTTTTCCAGCGCGGCAAGGTACTTGCTGGGGGGAACGCCTTTGACCTTTTTGAACACGCGGGAAAAATAGAACTGGTCAAAAAAGCCGACGGAGACCGCGATTTCGGCGATGGAAAGCCCGGTATTTTTCAGCAGGGAACACGCTTCGCTGATGCGGTAGCCCGTTAAATAGTCAATCGGGCTTTGGCCTACATTGGACATGAACACGCGGTACAGATGGCTGCGGCTGACCCCAACCGCCTTGGCGATGTCATCTACCGAAATATCATGGGAATAGTTGAACTGAATATACTTGATAGCGGCCAGCACATACTGGCTGCTGGAAGACGGCGCGTTGGGCATGGCTTCGCGCGCTTCCTTCATCAGCTGGGCCATGAACAGGTACAGGTAGCCGGTCATCAGGGCTTCGCACTGCGGTTCCGGGCCGCGGGCCAGATAGATATTATAAATGGTTTCACGGGTGCTTTGGGGGTCTTTGCAGTGGTGCACGGGCTGCACATCGCTGAACGGGGTCTGCTGCACCAGCTTGTTGGCGCAGGCACCGTTAAAGCCGACCCAATAATATTCCCACGGGTCGGTTTCATCTGCCGCATAGGTGATGAGCTGGTTGGGTTTGGCGAGGAAGAGATCACCCTCCTGCAAATTATAGGCAGCGCCGTTGACCTGATACACACCTTTGCCCGCAACAACAAGATGGATCAGGTAATGGTCACGCACACCGGGGCCCCAGGTGTGGCCCGGCTGGCAGTATTCGTGGCCACAATTAAAAATGGAAAGCTCTACATTATCGGTATAGCTCTGCTTATAAGATTGCTTTGCGATGGTCGGCATACCAAATCCCTCACTCTTGCAAAATCTGGTTGTGGTTCGCCATTCTGCTCCCAAAACAGAGCCCACCGCAGCAGGCCGGAACAGGATGGAGCATATTTTTTACCATTATATCAGAAGATTCATCAAAAGTCCATAATCGCGTTGAAAAAAGATGTTTACATCCTGCTAAAATTTGTTATACTGAGTACAAGAAGCTGTGATACTGGCCTAAAATGCGCTGCATAGCTAAAAAGAACGCGCGGTTTTTGTGCATATTTTACAAGGGACAGACAAACGAAGAAAGGTGTATGAACGATGGCAACGAGTGCGGAACTGAAACAAAATATCTTGAACGGCGGTTACGACCAGGCTTTTGCCAAGCTGTATGGGGCAGACACTGCTACTGTGGCAGCCCAGCGTGTCCGTTATGTGGATATGATCGACCATTTTGAAGAAAACTTTGGCACGGGCCGCACAGTGTGTTTGTACTCGGCACCCGGCCGCACCGAGATCGGCGGCAACCATACCGACCATAACAACGGCGTGGTGATTGCAGCTGCCGTAAACCTGGATATCATTGCTGTGGTTGCCAAGAATGACGAGAACGTTGTACGCGTGATTTCCCACGGCTTTGGTAAGATCGACGATGTGAATCTGCGCGACCTGACCCCGCAGCCCGTTGAAGCAGAGCACAGCGCCAGCCTGATCCGCGGCGTGGCTGCCGGCATTGTGAAAGACGGCGGCAAGGTGGGCGGCTTTGACTGCTACACCACCTCTGACGTTCTGGGTGGTTCCGGTTTGTCCAGCTCGGCTGCCTTTGAGGTGTGCATGGGTGCTATCTTCCGCGGCGAGTACAACGATAATGACATGAAGCGTTTCGACCAGGTCAAAAACGCCATGATCAGCCAGTATGCTGAGAATGTTTTCTTTGGCAAGCCCTGCGGCCTGATGGATCAGACCGCCTGCGCCGTGGGAAAGGTCATCACCATCGACTTTAAGGAAGTGGGCCATCCGGTCGTGCGCGAAGTTCCGTTTGATCTGGCAGCCAAGGGCTTTGCACTCTGCATCAGCGATACCAAGGGCAGCCACGCTGACCTGACCGATGATTATGCCGCTGTGCGCCGCGAGATGGAGAGCGTTGCCGAATTCTTTGGCAAAAAGGTTCTGCGCGATGTGGACGAGGAAACCTTCCTGAAAGCCATCCCCGAAGTGCGCAAAGTGACCGGCGACCGCGCCGTGGTGCGTGCCATCCATTTTTATAATGACAGCCGCCGCGCCGGGGAAATCTATGAAGCCATCAAGGCAGATGATTTTGACCGCTTCCTGCAGCTGATCATTGAGGGCGGCCATTCCAGCTTTGAGTTCAACCAGAACGCCTACAGCATCAAGAACCCGCAGGAGCAGGGCGTGCCTTTGGCATTGGCCATCAGCCAGAAGGTGCTGAACGGCCGCGGCGCATGGCGTTTGCAGGGCGGCGGCTTTGCCGGTACCATCCAGGCATTTGTTCCGCTGGCACTGCTGGAAACCTACAAGAACGCCATTGACGCTGTGTTTGGCGCGGGCAGCTGCCATGTGCTGAGCGTGCGCAATTACGGCGCTGTGATGGTTACGCCGGATATGTAAAGGCAACACCGCACAATTCCCGCCTTGCGGCTTAAGCACCGCTCCGGCAGCT
>OHAJ01000960.1_pt1 | contig 21475 bp, 18 predicted proteins | sample 1577101 | NCBI WGS metagenome assembly OHAJ01 (sample SAMEA3541531, study PRJEB24748) | human gut metagenome | biome: human gut; feature: human-associated habitat; material: faeces | place: China | collected 2012
CTTATTGGCGTACCGCCATACAGCGCGCGATAAATACCGGAGAATTGAGAAAAGACTGGCGCAGCTGCGCCGCCACCTGCTTTGCACCGGAGAACAATTCCAGATCGCCGGGCTGCATGGATGCGCCGTCCTCGCACAGCGCCACCGTTACGGCGGGCAGCGCGGCCAGCATGGCGCCCATCAGCCGCTTTTTGGGGGCGTTGAAGGTATCGAACTCATCAATGAACACCTCGCGCTCGCGCAGAAAGTCCGGCAGCTCGTCCCGGGCAAGCGCAGCTTCCAGCCGGTCGGCAGCCAGCTCCAGACGGTCGGCGGGGTCCATGCCGGTGCCTGTAATTTTGTTTAGAGGTGACCTTTACTTCTTAGCTTCCGACGGCAGTTTTACCGACTTCTTATAAATTAACAGCGAGATAACGGCGGTTATCAGCTCGGTTACCCAGAATGCATTCCAGACGCCGTTTGCTTCAAATGCGCGGCTGAGCAGGAACGCCGCCGGAATTATCACCACAATGAACCTGCACAGCGAGATTATAAGCGACGGAACTCCCTTGCCAAGCCCTTCAAGCGAACCAGAGGCCGTAACAGACACCGACGACACGATAAATCCCGCGCTGATTATGCGCAGAGCGGTCTCGCCGGCGGCGATGACGTCGGTGCTGTCGGTGAACATTCTCATTAGCTGACCGGGTATCAGCAGGCAGATGGAGGTGCCGACCGTCATTATACCGCAGCTCATTAGCAGAACAATGCGGAAAAGCTGGCTGACGCGCTTATACTCTCCGGCGCCGTAGTTGTATCCGATAAGCGGGCGCATTCCCTGGATTATTCCGCTTGTGGGAAGATACAGGAAGGTTTGCAGCTTGTAGTATATTCCCAGAACCAGGACGTACACCTCGGAGAACGCCGCCAGAATTGCGTTCAGCGCTGAGATGAGTATTGACGGCAGCGCGAGGTTCAGCGCCGCGGGAACACCTATTGAGTACAGCCTGCCTATCATTCTGCCGTCTGGGGAGAGGTGCTGTTTGCTGAGTTTCACGCTTATCGGCCGCAGGAAATACACGACGATATAAATTGCAAGAGAAATACTCTGGCCGATTCCGGAGGCAAGCGCGGCGCCCTTGATACCCATTTCGGGGAATCCCCAGCCGAAGATCATCATAGGGTCGAGGATAATGTTGACGATACAGCCGCACAGCAGGCTCACCATTGAGGTTTTCATGCTGCCTACCGCCTGGAATATTTTCTCGAACGCCATGCCGAGATTTATCACTACTGAGAACAGAAACGCGACATTAGAGTACTGAAGTCCGAGCTGTATTACCTCCTGGTCGTTGGTGAAAGCTTCGAGGAACGGCGGCATTATCAGAATGCTGACAACGGTGAGTATAACTCCGTGGATAGCGGCAAGAAGCACTCCGAGCGTAGCGGCGCGGTCTGCGCGCTCCTTGTCGCCCGCGCCGGAGTAGAATGCGATCACGGCGTTTATTCCAACTCCGAAGCCGATCCCGGCGGCGTTGATGAAATTCTGCACCGGGAACACCAGCGACAGCGCGGTCATTGCGCTGTCGCTTATTTTGGCGACGAACAGGCTGTCCACGATGTTGTACAGCGAGTTCACCAGCATGGAGATGACGTTGGGCAGAGCCATCGACACCAGCAGCGGGAACACCGGCTTCGTCTTCATAAAAGTATCATTCATGGGGTCAAAAGCTTCCTTTCCTGAAATTTCCGCACAAGAAAAGCCACACAACGGCGGCTTGAAGCGGGCCATTGTGTGGCGAAAAGTAGCAAACATCTATGCTGTAAAAATCCACACGGGTTTTATTGAAGTGCCGAGAAATACAGTGCATCGCAAAAGCGGCGTTACGGGACGCCGCCGGACGGCACCGGGATGCGGGCCGGAAAGGGCAGTACGGGAAGAGCCTTTCTGACCGGCCTGCGATAGGATACCACGAAACGGGTGGATTGTCAAGGGAAAAGTATGACTTTTCACAAAAACCAGCATAGAGAGGAAGCTCAGCTGGATAGAGGACTCACGGGCCTGTCACATCCAGAAATTCAGGAACTTTTTGGGCCGGCGGGGAGTGAAAACATCCAGCTCCTCATCGTCGAAAAGTGCGTCGCCGTTCTGCAAAAGCTTTGAGGCAGTCTCTCTGCCCAGCTCCTTTTCCAGAACAGCAGCGGCTTCTGCCATCCGGGGCGGGCGTTTGTCCAGGGAGTGGGTGTCCGTCGAGATGACGTGGACAAGCTGCCACGAGATGAACTTGCAGAGCGTCCGGCGCAGTTTTGGAGAATCCAGCAGTGCGCCCGCGTTGATTTGGACATAAATTGTTAGGTTATAACATGAGAACTATTATTCCTAATTATGACAAATTTGGTATAAAAAAATATTTCATAACACCAACATATCCAAAGAATCAAAATTTATTTGGTTTATGGGAAAATAAAAAATATATTCAAGAAAAAGGATATGTAGTGGTATATGAAGCAGAAAAAAGCGTCTTAAAAAGACATTCTAGACTAGATAAAACTGGAGTAGCAATTAGTGGACATAGTTTATCTAACGAGCAAGCAAGGATTTTAATAGGATTAAATGTCGACATTATCATTAGTATGGATAAAGACATAAAACTTAATGAAGTTAGATATATGTGTGAAAAATTTTATGGTATTAGAAATGTTTATTATACATATGACAAACATGATTTATTAAACCCCAAAGATTCTATAGCTGATGCACCAAAGAAAATCTATGATTTCATTTTTAAATACAAGATTAAATATGATGAAACGGAACATAAAAAATATTTAAAAAGTTTAGAAGAAAAAGAAGTATAGATTTCAAGGAGTATTTTGAGAAAAACAAGCGAAGAACTTTCACAATTATGTAGAGATTTAAATATTGATACTTTATGGAGTTGGTCTAGAGTTCATTCTTATATGAATTCTAAATATGAATACTTTTTAAAGTATATAAAACATATTCGTGAAGATAATGATAATTGCGCATACGCTCCATTAGGTGGTATTGCTCATGAAACTTTAGAAAAATTTTATGGTAATGAAATCACTTATGATCAAATGTACGATGAATTTGATACGGGGTGGATGTTGAATATAGATATTGTTGATCTTAAATTTAACAGAAATGATAAAGCAAAGAATGACAGTATTAAAAATAAATACAAACAAAATTTAGATCATTTTTATAGACATCATAAAGTCTTAAAAAATGATGAAAATAACAAATTTGAACTTGAAAAGTTTATGTTAATTAAATTTAGAGATAACATTTATCGGAAGATGTCGCAGACTGTCGATAAAGTGGCTAAACCGTGCCGAGTTTTTAAAATTTCGTAAGACTATTCGTAAGGCGTGGATTTGCTCCTGCCGAAAGTATTTTAATAAATTATAATTTGAAAAATGGCTTGAACATAGAGTTCAAGCCATTTTTGGCACTTTTTGTCTTTTGCTCGGGGGCAGTACCATCGTACAGCTCCCGCTCGCAAAATACAAAATTTATCTCACTTTCTCAACATTCTCCAGCGTGTAGAAATTTATTGTTTGATTTTTTCTACACGCTGCGACATTTTCCTTTTGGAAAATGTCGCTTTTTCATATATATAATTAAAATGATAATTTATAATTGGGAAATTATCTCTTTAATAATCTGCGCAGCCTTGCCTACGTCTGCCTTGCCCTTTGAGTTCTTCATAACATAGCCGAACATAACGTTAATTGCCTTGTCCTTGCCGTTTTTGATGTCCTCAACTGCCTTAGGGTTAGCCTCAACAGCACCCTGACAAAGCGCTTTAAGGTCGTCATCGCTCATACCCTTAAGGTCGTCGCCATTGATATATTCGCTAACGTCCTTGCCGCTTTCAAGCATTTGAGCGAGAACTTCTTTAGCCTTGTTTGCTCTGATTTTCTTCTCATCAATAAGCTTAACAAGGTCTGCAAGTTGCTTTGCAGTAGTCTTAATCTCAAAGTTTTCCTTGTCCTCCTCGGTTTGAAGAGTGGCATAAATAGTGCCGATAATAAGGTTCAAAACGTTGGAAGCGCTTGCCCCGTCGTTTACCGCACTGTCGAAAAATTCTGTAACATTTCTGTATTTATAAATAAGCCTTGCATTATTTTCCGGAAGCTTCATATCCTCAACATATCTCTTAAGCTTAGCGTCGGGAAGCTCAGGAAGTGATTTTCTGATTTCTTCAACACTTTCCGGCGAAATATAGAATCGAAGAATATCAGGCTCAGGAAAATAACGGTAATCGTCTGCATTTTCCTTTGAGCGAAGAACGTAAACGGTGTCGCTGTTTGCGTCATAACGCATAGTTGACTGAATTACCTTTTCACCCGATTCAATAATATCCTCCTGCCTTTCCATTTCAAGCTCCATTGCTCTTACAATGTTGGAAAGTGAGTTGATATTCTTAATTTCCGTTCTTGTGCCCCAAGGTTCACCCGGCTCATGAATAGATACGTTTACGTCGCATCTCATTGAGCCTTCCTGCATCTTACAGTCGGAAACTCCGACATTTCTCATAATAAGCTGGAGTTTTTCAGCATATTCCTTAGCTTCCTGTGGAGTTTCGATATCAGCCATTGAAACAATCTCAATAAGAGGAACGCCGCCTCGGTTATAGTCAACATAGGTGTAGCCGTCCTCGTGAACAAGCTTGCCTGCATCCTCCTCAATGTGGATACGCTCAATTCTGATTTTCTTTCCGGAGTCAAGCTCAACATAACCGTCAACGCAAACCGGCTCGTCAAACTGCGAGATTTGGTATGCCTTAGGAAGATCGGGGTAAACGTAATTCTTTCTGTCCATATGAGAATTATTGTTGATTTTACAATGAACTGCAAGACCTGCTCTTACAGCGAAATTAATAACCTCACGGTTTAAAACAGGGAGCGCACCCGGCTGACCTGTGCAAACGGGACAGCAATGAGTGTTAGGCTCACCGCCGAATTGAGTGGTGCACGAGCAGAAAATCTTAGTTTTTGTGGCAAGTTCAATATGCGTTTCAATTCCGCAAACTAATTTATAACTCATAATGTGACACCTCCCTCAAAATCTTCAACTTCACTCTTGTTAAGCTTTTCGTAGAAATAAGCAACATCAAGAATTTTCTTCTCATCGAATTTTTTGCCGATAATCTGCATACCGATAGGAAGATTTGCTTTGTCATTTTTAACAGGCACGCTGATTGCCGGAACACCTGTAATGTTGATAGGAACTGTGGCAATATCGGATAAATACATATCAACAGGGGAAGCACCCTCGAAACCAAGCTCAAAAGCGGTGTTAGGCGCTGTAGGAGCTATTAATACATCGCAGGTGTTAAAGATATCGTCAAAGTCTGCAATAAGGTTTTGGCGAAGCAAGCAAGCTTTTTTGTAGTAAGCGTCATAATAACCCGAACTTAGTACGTAAGTGCCGAGCATAATTCTTCTCTTAACCTCGTCGCCGAAGCCTTCGGTTCTTGTTTTAAGTATCATTTCCTCAACGTCGTTGAAGTCCTTTGCTCTGTAACCGTATCTGATGCCGTCATATCTTCCGAGGTTTGATGAAGCCTCGGCACATGCAATGATGTAGTAAACAGGAAGTGCCTGCTGTAAAACAGGAAGGCTGATGTCAACTATTTGGGCACCGTTTTTTTCTAATTCCTTAACAGCGCCCAATATAGCGTCTTTAATTTCCTCGTTAATTCCTTCAAAATATTCCTTCGCAATACCAATCTTAAGACCTTTAATATCCGTCTGACCGAGTGTGTCTGAAATATTGCCGAAATCGAAATCAACGCTTGTTTGGTCGTGCTCGTCAACACCTCTAATAGCGTCAAATACTGTAGCTGTATCCTTGACTGAATTAGCAAGAACACCGATTTGGTCAAGCGATGAGCCATAGGCGATAAGACCGTAACGTGAAACTGCACCGTATGTCGGCTTAAGACCTACAATACCGCAGAATGAAGCAGGCTGACGAACAGAGCCGCCTGTGTCAGAGCCTAAGCCGTAAGCCGCAATGTTAGCGCAAACAGCAGCTGCAACACCGCCTGATGAACCGCCTGTAACGTGGTTTGTGTTTCTTGGATTTAACGGAGCGCCGTAAACACTTGTTTCACTCGTTGAACCCATGGCAAATTCGTCCATATTTGTTTTGCCGAGCATAACTGCGCCCTGCGCTTTAAGCTTAGTCCATACGGTTGAATCATAATAAGGACGAAATCCCTCAAGAATTTTTGAGCAGCAGGTGGTAAGGTCGCCGTCGGAGCAAATGTTGTCCTTAAGCGTCATAGGAATACCTGTAAGAGCGCTTGATTTACCCTCGGCAATGAGTTTATCTGCAAATTTTGCATTTTCCAATGCCTTTTCAAATGTTGTTGAAACATAAGCATTATATTTTGGATTGTCGTTTTCAATCGCATTTATATATTTGTTTGTAAGCTCAACGGATGATATTTCACCTGATTTGAGCAATTGTGATAAAGGTGCAATAATTTCTCTCATTTATATACCTCCCTTTACACAGAAAAAGCCCTTTGAAGCATTGACGTTTGAAAGAATTTTTTCGTTAGGAAGCGACGGCTTAACCTCGTCTTTTCTAAACTCCTCGGCAGGAGTGGCAGAGGTGGAAATATTCCTGATTTTATCTGCATCGCCCTCGACAGAATTGTTAATCGTGTCGGCAAATGCGATAATGTCGTCCATATCTTTTATGATTTTGTCAAGCTCATCATCCGAAAAGTCAAGCCTTGCAAGCTTGGCAAGTTTGATTACTTCTTCTTTACTTATCATAATTATACCTCTTTAAATTGTGGTTTATGAATATTAAACAATCGTAGGGGCGAACATTGTTCGCCCGTATTACATATTACTTTCTAAGCTTAATATGAACCTCACGAAGCTGCTGCTCGGTTATTTCGTTAGGAGCGCCGCACATAAGGTCCTGAGCCTTGCCGTCCATCGGGAATGCAATGATTTCTCTGATATTATCCTCATTTCTGAGAAGCATAATCATTCTGTCAATGCCGGGTGCCATACCTGCGTGTGGCGGTGCGCCGAATTGGAATGCGGTGTAAAGTGCGCCAAACTTCTCTTTGAGCACTTCTTCGTCATATCCTGCAATTTCAAATGCTTTTTTCATAATGTCAATATCGTGGTTACGAACTGCGCCCGATGAAAGCTCAACGCCGTTGCAAACAATATCATACTGATATGCAAGAATAGTAAGCGGGTCTTCGTTTTCAAGTGCATCAAGACCGCCCTGCGGCATAGAAAACGGATTGTGAGTAAAACCGATTTTCTTTTCTTCCTCTTTGTATTCAAACATTGGGAAGTCGTTTATAAAGCAGAAACGATAAGCGTTTTTCTCCAAAAGGTCAAACATTTCACCAAGCTTTGTTCTGATTTGACCGGCGTATTCAGCGGCTTTAGCCTCGTTGTCTGCAATGAAGAATATTGTGTCGCCAACTTCAAGATTTGCGATTTGAGCAAGCTCACTTTTCATATCATCAGGAATAAACTTGTCAATCGGTCCTTTATATGACTTATCCTCCAAAACAAGAAGATAGCCAAGACCGCCCATGCCGATTGACTGAGCAAATTTAAGAAGCTTCTCGTGTTTGCCTTTTGAAATATCCTCATGAACCTTGATGGCTCTTACTGTCTGTCCGTGGAACGGCTTGAATGTGCAACGCTGGAAAAATTCTGTCACATCAACAATTTCAAGCGGATTTCTGAGGTCCGGCTTGTCTGTGCCGTACTTAAGCATAGACTCTTTGTAGCTGATAACAGGGTAAGGTGCTTGTGTTACGCTGTAACCCTTAGGTGCAAATTTTTCAAATGTTTTTGTAAGTACTTCCTCGCCAACTTTGAAAACGTCCTCCTGCGTTGCAAAAGCCATTTCAAAGTCAAGCTGATAAAATTCACCTGGTGAACGGTCAGCTCTTGCGTCCTCATCTCTGAAACAAGGGGCAACTTGGAAATATTTATCAATTCCGGATACCATTAAAAGTTGCTTGTACTGCTGAGGTGCCTGCGGAAGCGCATAAAATTTGCCCTTGTGAACACGGGAAGGAACTACATAGTCACGTGCGCCCTCAGGTGATGATGCACAAAGAATAGGTGTTTGCATTTCCAAAAATCCCATTTCGCTCATAACCTGGCGAAGATAAGCAATAACCTTACTTCTGAAAATGATATTGTCCTTAACCTTTTCGTTTCTTAAGTCAAGAAAACGGTATTGAAGCCTTTTATCCTCACGGATTTCTTTAGAAGTTTGAATTTCAAAAGGAAGCGGCTGCCTTACCTTGCCGAGCGTTATAACCTTTTTAGCCTCAACCTCAATTGTACCTGTTGCGATTTTCGGATTGATTGTATCCTCATCTCTCTTTTCTACGATACCTTCGATAGAAAGGCAGTCCTCCTTGCTGATTCCGTCAAGAAGTGTTGTGTCACGCATAACAACCTGCATTACGCCGTACATATCTCTAAGGTCAATGAATGATACACCGCCGTGGTCACGAATGTTCTCAACCCAGCCGGCAATTTTAACTGTTGAATTAATGTCAGCCTCTGAAAACTCATTCATAGGCTTTGTTCTGTAAAGTGTTGAAAATTCCATACTGTTCTCCTTTTTTGATTTTCGTAAAATAAAAAATAGCAGCCTTAAGTCCAATAGGACGAAAGACTGCTTCCGTGGTACCACCTAAATTAGCCGCAAAATATGCAACTCACTCAAAGGATTAACGCTCCTGCACGTCCGAGTCTAATAACAATAACGAATTATTGCGTTCTTTCGGAAAACTCATAGGTGTTTTTCGTTATTTTCCCACATCGGCTTGCACCAAAGCGCCGACTCTCTAAAGAAGGATAAATAATTACTCGCCTAATCATAGTTATAAAAATATTACGCTATTAATATAACACTAATTTTTATATTAGTCAACAATAATTTTCTTGGCTAAATAAGATTGTATTAATTATTATTTTATGTTAAAATATAAGTATTCAATTTCAGCAAAATTTTCGGAGTGTTATTTTTTTATGAAAAAGCTTCTTTCAATATTTTTATCTTTAGTTCTTTCAATATCTGTTTTGAGCGTTTGCAATATATCTTTTGCTGCTCAAACAACAGATATTGAACCTACAAAGCTTATAAATTCTTCTGCATATTATTCGTTTGACGCAAATACAAAAACACTTACGATATCGGGCAAAGGCAGAACCCCTAATTTTACAAATTCAAGCGGAGATACAACATCTCAGCCGTGGTTTTATTGGAGAAGTGACGGCTCAATTGAGCATATTGTTGTAGAGGATGGCATAACCTCTTTGGGAAATTATTTTTTTTACGGTGTTTCCTGCACCGATATTAAGCTTGCCGACAGCATTGAATCTATCGGAGGTTATGCTTTTTCAGGTGCTCAAATAGAACATATTAAACTGCCCGATAAACTCAAATATATTAATAATGATGCATTCTATTTCTGCGATAATCTTAAGGAAATCGTTTTCCCGAAAAGCATTTCGTCAATCGGTACGTCTGCATTTGAAAATTGCAGCGTTCTTTCAAAAGTTAGCTTTAAGGCAATGGGAAACGAACTTACAATAAGCTCACGTGCATTTTTTAAATGTCCTTTGCTTAAAAGGGTTGATGTTCCGTCGCTTGCAAAGCTTTCAAAATACAGCTTTGGATATGAAAAGGCAAGTGTTGACGGCACTTATGATGGCTTTACCCTTGGTGTTTACAGTGGCTCTAAGGCGTATAATTACGCTAAAAGTTCTTTTATAAATTATGAATTGTTAAATGAAATTGCAATTGAAGAGGGTGACGTTGCATCAAGAACTTATACAGAGGATAATTTAAATGAGCAAACGGTGTATAAATTCACTCCTAATTCATCGAGCCAATATACTTTTAAATCAAGCGGAGAAGTTGATGTCAACTGCGTTCTTAAAGATAATGACGGAAACACTTTGGCATCGGCAGACGATAATGATGAAAGCGACCTTAATTTTACATTGAAATATGATTTTGAGGCGGGCAAAACATATTATTTTTATGTTGAAAGCGTTAATTCTCTCGGCACGTACAGCGTTTCTTTATCAAGCGAAGTTATTGTTAATGTTTCAATTTCTTGGGATATAACATATCAGGCAAGTGACCTTGTAGGCAAGAATTTTTCGCCTCTTGAATATATAAAAACGCAAACAGTCGATTTTGAATACGCAAGCGGATATGTTTATAAATTGCCATTTAATAACGGCACAAGCTATCGTGGAATGGAAATTAAATATAATAATCTTTTAAACGGCAAAGTTACCTGCGGTGAAAATAAGGACTCAATTACAGTAGGAAATAAAACGCTTGAATTTACGATAAATGTTGTTCATTCATATGTCAGTACGGTTGTGAATCCTACAATTACGGGTTCGGGTTATACAGAACATAAATGCGTTTATTGCGGCAATACATATAGGGACAGCTATGTTGATAAACTCGGTCAGGACGTATACGGCAGTGTTTATCTTATCAATTCAAAAAACGGCGGTGTGGACTTGAATCGACCGCTTGAAGACGTTGATATTTATAACAATGAGGGTAAATATGTCGGCTCAACCGATAAAAACGGAACTTTCAGTGTTGAATATGCATATGACTATATTGTTTTGAAATATGCAGGCGCCGTTGAGAGAAAAATTAAAATTATAAATAATACGCCTAATCTTGGAAACATCGGTCTTATTTATGGTGATTTGACGGAAGACGGATACATTAACGCAAAGGATTATGCATGTTTTGCGCATATGAAAAATTATGATATCAATTCAAGAGATGATATTTATTTAAAAAATCTTGATTCCGATAAAGACGGTGTGCTTACTGATGATGATTGGGCTTTTGCAAAAGAATTTTATACTTTTGATAAGCTTTCAACGGATACTTACAGCAGTTTTTTACAATAATGTAAAATTCTTGTTGAAAAAGTATTACTTATAATATATAATACTTAAAAATATATTTGTTAGGAATGAAAATATGAAAAAAGTTATCAGTGTATTTCTTGCGGTTATTCTTGCTTTGAGTACATTTGCTTTTGGCACAACTGTTTCTTTTGCAGATGAGCAAAACGATTTGTATTATGAAGATGATTACAGTACACCTGACCAAAGCGTTATAAGCGACATTTCCGTTTCTTGTGTCGGCAAGACGGATATTGAAATTTATTGGAACTGCTCTTATTACGGCTGGGTTGACGGATATGAGATTTCTCTTTTCGACGATAAAACAAATACGTATTATCCCAAGGCTTATGTTGACGGCGATAACTATTACTGTGTTTTAAGGTCGCTTAATAAAAATACAGGATATAAAATTTGCGTTCGTTCCTATGTTTTCCAAAACGGAAGCTATGCTTTCGGTAATTACAGTGCACCGGTTTCTGTTATGACCGCACCTAAGGGTACTTCGCTTTCATCTGCAAAGTATACCTCTAAGGGTAAGGTCAGAGTTAAGTGGAAAAAGGCAAAGAATGTCAGCGGTTATGTTATTGAGTATTCAAGAAATAAGAAATTTAAAGATAACGGCAGTAAATGCACAGTTTTTGTTTCGGGAAAGAGTAAGTCAAGCAAAACGATTTCAGGTCTTGCAAAAGGAAAATATTATTTCAGAATCGCTACATATAAAACTATAGGAAATGCAAGATATATCAGCACATTTTCTAAAGTTAAGAGTACGACGGTTAAATCTAATTTGAGCGTTAAGCAAATGCTCAATGCTATTAAGACAGATAATTCGGGTGCCAAGCAGATTAAGAGATATACCGACGGCGGTGTTAATATTTCTAAGTATAAAACCACTTATGATAAATTTAAGGCTATTTACGTTTGGCACGCTAAGAACTTCAAAAAACACGGTTGGAACTGCGTAGGCTGTAACAGTAATTTCAACAACTGCCTTGCTGCTCTTTTTGCAAAGAGTCAAAAAAGATATGACAGCTTTATCACTCTTGAGGCAGGAAAGGTTAAGAATAATGACGGCTCAAGGCCTATTCATAAATGGGCGGTAATATATCTTGCCGGCAAGCCTTATATTTTTGACCCAAGGCTTCAGGGATATACAAAAAGTTATACCCCAACCACTTATTTTGCAATCGCAAAAGGCTCTAAGAGAGCAAAAGCAATTTATATTTACGAAAATGCTTACGGCACTTTTTACCCTGACGAAAGCAACGTGTATCTTCAATACTGCGTTGACAGAATAAAATAAATTACTCCGGGAGGACAAATTATGAAAAAAGTTGCAATTATTATGGGCTCTGACAGTGATTTGCCTGTTGTGGCTCCTGCAATTAAACAACTTAAGGAATTGGGAATTGAGGTTGAGGCTCGTGTGATGAGTGCACACAGAACACCCGAAGAAGCTCACGAGTTCTCAAAAAATGCAATTAAAAACGGATTTGGCGTAATTATTGCGGCAGCAGGTATGGCAGCTCATTTGGGCGGCGTGCTTGCAGCGTCAACTACTCTTCCGGTTATCGGTATTCCGTGCAGTGCAAAGGTACTTGACGGAATGGATGCGATGCTTGCAACAGTTATGATGCCTCCGGGAATTCCTGTTGCCACAGTCGGTGTTAATGCTGCTAAAAATGCAGCTTTGCTCGCTGCCGAAATTCTCGCTGTCGGCGATGATGAACTTATGGCTAAGCTTGTAAAAATGCGTGAGGATATGGCAGAGCAGGTAAAGCAAAAGGATATCGCCCTTCAGGAAAAAATCAAGGAATTGTAAGTAATGTTTGCCAAAGGCAAATTTCACTGTTTATAATTTCGCTTTTTGACGTTGTTGGGCGAACATTGTTCGCTCAAAGAAAAAATAAAATATAAAAAAGATTGTGAAATTGCTTATCCGCAATCTAATAAGGAGTTTAAAATATGAACGATAGTTTCAGCGCAAGCTACGCCGCTGCAGGTGTAGACGTAACAGCAGGTTATGAATCTGTTGAACTTATTAAATCACACGTAAAAAGAACCGAAATACCGGGTGTTATGGGTTCAATCGGCGGCTTCGGCGGTATGTTTGAACTTTTGGGTGCAGGTAATTACAAAAATCCTGTTCTCGTTTCGGGTACTGACGGTGTCGGCACAAAGCTTAAGGTTGCCTTTCTTCTTGATAAGCACGACACAATCGGTATCGACTGTGTTGCAATGTGCGTTAACGACGTTGCCTGCTCAGGTGCAAAGCCGCTTTTCTTCCTTGATTATATTGCTTGCGGCAAAAACTATCCGGAAAAAATTGCTCAAATCGTAAGCGGTGTTGCAGAGGGCTGTGTTCAGGCAGGATGTGCGCTTGTTGGCGGTGAAACTGCCGAGCATCCCGGTCTTATGCCTAATGAGGAATATGACCTTGCCGGTTTTACCGTTGGTATCGGCGAAAAGGATAAACTTGTTTCAGGCGATAAGCTTGCAAGCGGCAACGCTCTTATCGGTGTTGCTTCTTCAGGTGTTCACTCAAACGGTTTTTCACTTGTAAGAAAGGTGTTTAATATCACTGAGGAAAGACTTGGAGTTCACGTTGCCGAGCTTGGAAAAACTCTCGGTGAAGAGCTTTTAACTCCTACAAGAATTTATGTTAAACCTCTTCTTGCTCTTATGGATAAGGTTAACGTAAATGCTATCAGCCATATTACCGGCGGCGGATTTTATGAAAATGTTCCGAGAATGTTAAACGACGGTTTTAAGGCTGTTATTGAAAAGGACAAATGCTTCAAAAAGCCTATTTTCGACCTTATCGCAAGCGAGGGAAATATCCCTGAAAGAGATATGTTTAACACGTTTAATATGGGTACTGGTCTTGTTATTGCAGTTGATAATGATAAAGCAGACGAGGCTGTAAGAATTCTTAATGAAAACGGCGAGGACGCTCGTGTAATCGGCGAAATTCAGACGGGCGAAAAGGGTGTTGAACTCGTATGATGAAAAATATTGCTGTTTTGGTGTCGGGCGGCGGAACTAATTTGCAGGCTCTTATTGATGCGCAAAGCAGGGGAGAAATTATCGGCGGTAAAATCACCCTTGTTGTGTCCTCAAATCCTGACGCTTATGCTCTTAAAAGGGCTGAAAATAATAACATCGCAACTAAAATTTGCGAAAAGAAAAATTATAAAGACAGAGCTGAATATACTGCTGCAATCAGGGATATTCTCCTTGAAGCAAAAGCGGATTTAGTGGTTTATGCCGGCTTTATGACTATTCTTGACGAACAAATTGTAAAGGCATTTCCAAATAAAATGATGAACGTTCATCCTGCTTTAATTCCGTCATTTTGCGGTGAAGGCTATTGGGGGCTTCACGTTCACGAAAAAGTTATTGAAAGCGGAGTGAAGCTTACCGGTGCTACCGTTCATTTCGTAACCGAGGAATGCGACGGCGGTCCTATCATTTTGCAAAAGGCAAGCGAGGTCAAATTTGATGATACTCCTGAGGTTTTGCAAAAACGAGTTATGGAGGAATGTGAGTGGAAAATTCTTCCCCGTGCCGTTTCTCTTTTTTGCCAAGATAAGATTGAAGTTTACGGCAACAGAACAAAAATAATTGAATAATTTTGAGGTGTAATATATGGAAATCAAATCTCTTGCAAACGAGCTTAATACTAATTCATATCCGGGCAGAGGCATTGTTCTCGGTCAAAGTGATGACGGCAAATTCGCTGTGGCTGCTTATTTCATTATGGGCAGAAGCGTAAACAGCCGTAACAGAATTTTTGAGGAAAATGAACGTGGCGGAATACGTACTAAGGCTTTTGATGAGTCAAAAATGGAGGACCCGTCACTTATTATCTATAATCCTGTTCTTAAGTTTAACGGTGACACAATTGTAACTAACGGCGACCAGACGGATACTATTTACGATTCGTTTTCTAAGGGCGATTGCTACCACGATGCACTTATCACAAGAGAATTTGAGCCTGACGCACCTAATTATACACCAAGGATTTCAGGTATTTTAAAGGAAAACGGTAATTATAATCTTTCCATACTTAAGTCAAACTGCGGTGAACCGGAGTGTGTGAGATTTTTCTATGAATACCCTGCAAGAAGAGGGCTCGGCCATTTTATTCATACATATAAATGCGACGGCGATCCTATTCCGTCATTTGAGGGTGAGCCTACTCCTGTTGAAATCAATAGCGATATCGACGAGTTTACCAATATGATTTGGACTAATCTTAACGAGGATAATAAGGTTTCTCTTTTTGTTCGCTTCATTAATCTTGAAACAAAAGAGGAAGAAACACGTATTATCAATAAAAACGAGAAATAATTTTTAAAAGGGTGGCTCAAGTCACCCTTGCTTTGCTATTATAAATTATATATTATTTACATATATATTATGAATTTGGAGGAAAATATGAAAGTTCTTGTTGTTGGCGGGGGCGGCAGAGAGCACGCTCTTGTAAGGAAAATTAAAGAGTCGAAGAAGGTTGATGAGATTTTTTGCACACCGGGAAACGGCGGTATCTCTTATGATGCTAAGTGTTTTGATGTTGCGGCAACCGATATTGACGGCGTTGTGAATTTGGCTAAGGAAATTAAAGCCGATTTGGTTGTTGTTGCTCCTGATGATCCGCTTGTTGCAGGTATGGTAGATGCTCTTAATGAGGCAGGATTTAAAACATTCGGTCCACGTGCAAATGCAGCGATTATCGAAGGCTCTAAGGTTTTTTCAAAGGAACTTATGCAAAAATATAATATTCCGACTGCTGAATATAAAGTGTTTGATAATGCCGAAGAAGCAATTGAATATATTAAGGAAAGAAACGAATTTCCTACTGTTATTAAGGCAGACGGCCTTGCACTCGGCAAAGGTGTAATCATTCCTGAAAATCTTGATGACGCAATCGCAGGCGTTAAGGAAATTATGGAGGATAAAATCTTCGGTGCTTCCGGCAATAATATTGTTGTTGAGGAATTTTTGACAGGTCCGGAGGTCTCTGTTCTTGCATTTACAGACGGTAAATGCGTTAAGCCTATGGTATCTTCTATGGACCATAAGCGTGCGCTCGACGGCGATAAGGGTCTTAATACAGGCGGAATGGGAACTGTTTCTCCTAATCCTTATTATACGCAAGAAGTTGCAAAGGAATGTATGGATAAAATATTTATGCCTACAATCAATGCTATGAATAATGAGGGCAGAACATTTAAAGGCTGTCTTTATTTCGGCTTGATGATTACTCCTAAGGGACCTAAGGTAATTGAATATAATTGCCGTTTCGGCGACCCTGAAACTCAGGTTGTTTTGCCAAGGCTTAAGACTGATATTGTTGATATTTTTGAGGCGATTGACAATGAAACGCTTTCAGACCTTGACGTTGAGTGGAGTGATGATGCGTGCGCTTGTGTAATTATGGCTTCGGGCGGCTATCCTAAGTCATACCCTAAAGGAATTGAGATTACAGGTCTTTCAAACGGTCAGCTTGACGGTGTAACCGTTTACCATGCGGGAACTAAGCTTCAAGATAACAAACTTGTTACCTCAGGCGGCAGAGTTTTGGGCGTTACGGCACTCGGTGATACTCTTGAAAATGCACTGAAAAAATCTTACGATGCAGTTGAAAAAATTCATTTTGAAGGCGCTCATTACAGACGTGATATCGGAAAGCGTGCTCTTGAGGCGAATAAATAAGCTTTATACAATTTGTTGTAATTAAATAAATTGTGAACTTTTTAAAACTTTACAAAAAGTTGTTGACAATTATACAAAATGGAATTATACTATGCGTGTAATTAATTAAACTATTATTAAAGAACGAGGGTTTAAGTTATGGCAACGGTTAAAAAAAGCAAAAAAAAGGTTATTGTACCTATTTGTATAATACTTGTTATTGCAATTGTAGCCGGAACTGTTTTTGGCGTTGTTAAGTCAAAAAGCGGTGAAGAGGTTAAGCTTAATACAATTGCTACAGGTGATATTTATGAAAAGGTATCATTAACGGGCGATGTAACCGCAGGCACTTCTAAGGAATATAAAGTCGGCACAGTTGCCACGGTTAAAAATGTTAATGTTAAGGTTGGCGATCAAGTTAAAAAGGGTGATGTTCTTGCAACATTTGATACCACCTCTCTTGACGGTCAGGTTTCTTCCCTTCAAGCTTCTTATAACGACGCAGTAAAGAATTATAATACGGCAGTAGCTAATCAAAAGAGTGCCAAAAATTCTGCTGCTTCACTTAAAAAAGAGGTTAATTATCTTGATAAGAAGATAGCAAAGCTTAAAAAGAAGATGACTAAAACCACAACTACAAAGAAAAAGAAAACAACCACTACTAAGGCCGCTTCAACTACAACAGGCTCTTATTCACAGTGGATTTCTACTTCAACAACTAAGGCTACTACAAGCGCTTCTACAACTAAGCCGACTACAGATGACGGCAAGCCAAAATATACGGTTTCACTTACTGCATATCCGTCAGCTGTTTGCGGTACTGTAACAGGCTCAGGCAGATATAATCAGGATATTGGCTATATAACAGCTATTGCTACTCCTAATGCCGGATGGCAGTTCCTTGGTTGGTATGCAAACCGTGCTGCTTATCTTGCAGGCGACGCACCTCTTGCAAATACCCCCGCATGGACTATTCACGTTACGGGCGACCTTAGCTACATAGCAGTATTTACGGAGGATACAAATTCAAGCACAACGGGCAACGCTACTATTAACGATATTGCAAATGCTCTTATACAAATTAATAATAATATTGCCTCAATTACTAACGATATTAAAACTTTAACCACTATTTCTCAAATTATTGCCACAACAATTTCAGGTGCAATTGCATCGGGTCAACTTAACAGCGAAGCTATTGCAAATCTTGTAGGTAAGCAAGTCCAAAAGGCAATTACAGACGGCATTATCGATTCAACCAAGTTTATTGTTGAAAGCGGCGTTGCGGTTGATATGATTAAAGCCGCTGTTTCTTCAATTGATTACAGAGCGCTTGCCAAGGGCGTTTCGGATTCAGATAACGCAGTTCTTACCGGCTGTGAAATTCAGCGTGCTATTCTTGCAGCTCAGTATGAAGTTTATAAAACTCAGGGCAATGCAACTGTTGTTGACGCTCAAAGGTCAGCGGTTGACGTTTCAAAAAAGGCTCTTGATGCTATGAAAGAGCAACAAACAGCTCTTAAAAACGGTTGGACGGCTGATTTTGACGGCGTTATTACCGCAGTTGATATCAACCCTGATTCTCAAACAACGGCTCTCACATCGGGTATTACTCTTGAAAATCACGATATTTTGGTTGCTACAGTAAGCCTTAGCGAATATGACGTTCATAAGGTTAAGGTTGGTATGCAGGCAAAGGTTACTACTGCTTACGGCGAATATGAGGGCGAGGTTGCAACTATTGCTCCTACTGCTACAGGCGGTTCGTCAGGCTCAATTCTTGACAGCGTAGGTTCAATGGCAGGCGTAAGCGGTCTATCATCTCTTACGGATTCCGGTGCAGGTGTTGAATGTACTATCGAAATTAAAAATCCTGACGAAAATATTATTGCCGGTTTTGATGCCGACGTTGAAATTCAAACAGGCTCATATTTGGGCGTAACTGTTGTTCCTATCGAGTCTATCACTCTTGAAAAGACAGGTTCTTATGTTTATCTTTATAATGAAGAGGATAAGACTGTAACTAAGACTGAAATTAAGACAGGCGCTATCTCAGATACAGCATACGAGGTTACATCGGGTCTTAAGCCGGGTGATAAGATTGTTTCGTCACCAAAGACGGATTATAAAGAAGATACCTTTAAGGTTAAAGTAGTAGACAGCACAACTAAGTAAGGAGACTTTGCAGTGAATATTACAGAAAGTCTGAAAATCGCAGTCAAGTGTATTAAGTCAAATTGGATGCGCAGTCTTCTTACCATGCTGGGTATTATTATCGGTATCAGCTCCGTTATTATGATTATCGGCGCAGGTACGGGTGTAAGAGATTATATTGTCGGTCTTATTGAGGATATGGGCTCAAACGCTGTTCTTGTAAGCGTTGATACCACCTCCGCTACCGATAATGACTATATTACTCTTGACGATGTAGAAAATATTAAAAATAAAGTAAACGGTGTTGAGCGTTGCTCTCCTATGCTTATGGGCTTTGGCCGTGCTACTATTGACAAAACCGCTACAGAGGCTACGGCTATGCTTATCGGTGTAAACAGCGACGTTCAGTTTGCGCTGACTAATTCGTGCGAGTACGGTCGATTTTTCACTGATGAGGAGTATAGTGCAAATGCTCCTATTGCCGTAATTGGTACTAACTCTGCCCAACAGGCATTTGGTTACGAGGACGTTACTAATGAATATGTTACCGTTTCTTCAAGCGGTAAATCAATGAAAATCAAGATTTGCGGCGTTGCAAATGTTGATGCACTCGCAAGTACTCTTGGCGGCTCAAGCTCTATGAGTAATATGTTTTCAAGTGCAGGCGGAGATAAGACTATTATTGCCTTGTTCCTGCCTTGTACCACTCTTACTCAAATTACAGGTGTAGACGCTAATCTCGGCAGTGTGTTTGTTATCGCTAAGGAAGGCTATGATTATGATGCAGTAGGTAATGCTACGGTAAACTATCTTAAGTCGGCTCACGGCAATTATTCAAACAGTATGTATACCGCTCAGAATATGGCTACTTATGTAGATATAGTTAATATCATTATGTCGGTTCTTACCGCCTTTATCGCTTGCGTAGGTGCTATTTCGCTTATTGTCGGCGGTATCGGCGTTATGAATATTATGCTCGTCTCGGTAACTGAACGAACGCGTGAGATCGGTATACGAAAGTCGCTGGGTGCTAAGACAAAGATTATTACGATGCAGTTTCTGACGGAGTCGGTAATTCTGTGTTTAATAGGCGGTCTTATCGGCGTTACAATTGGTATTGCGGGTGCTTTTGCGGCATGCTCAATAATCAATATTAAGCCTAATATTACTTGGTGGCTTATACTTGTTGCACTTCTCTTTTCAAGCGGCGTAGGCCTTTTCTTCGGCATCTATCCGGCAAGAAAAGCTGCTCAGATGAGCCCTATCGATGCTCTTCGCAGTGAATAATTCTTTTTATAGTTTAATTTAAAGGTAAGCTGATATTATCGGCTTACCTTTTATCTTGATATTGTTGAAGCTTTGTGTTAAAATGTATTCAATATTTATTAGAGGAGATTATCATGAATATCAATCACGTTCTTGAGCAGTTTAAGTTTAAGGGTAAGCTTGAATCTTGCGAAATATTTGGCTCAGGTCATATTAATACTACGTTTCTTGCAACATATAATGAAGACGGCAAGAAGAGAAATTATGTAATTCAAAAGGTTAATACAAGCATTTTTCCTGATATTGACGCTCTTATGAACAATATTTTTTCCGTTACCGACTTTTTGAGAGAAAAGATTAAAGCTGACGGCGGTAACCCTCATAGGGAGACGCTTCATTTTATCAGAACTTTTGACGGAAATAAATATTTTAAAGACGAGGACGGCTCTTGTTTTCGTGCGTATCGTTTTGTTGACAATTCAAAGGCATATGACACGGTTGACAGCGCAGAAGTTTTTGGCAAAAGCGGTAAGGCATTTGGCAGATTTCAAAAGTATTTAAGCGATTTTCCGGCTGAAAGTCTCAGCGAAATTATTAAGAATTTCCATAATACAATTTGGAGATATGAAAACGAATTTATCCCTGCGGTTCAGGCTGATAAGGCGGACAGAGCTGTTAATTGCGGGGAGGAAATTAAGTTTGTTATGCACAGGCGTGAGGATTGCAAAAAGCTTGTTGAACTTATTGAAAAAGGTGAACTCCCGCTTCGTGTAACCCATAATGATACAAAACTTAATAACGTCCTTTTTGACAGCGACAGCGATGATGCTATTTGCGTTATCGACCTTGACACGGTTATGCCGGGTCTTGCGCTTTATGATTTCGGCGACTCTATTCGCTTTGGTGCTAACTCCTGCGCCGAGGACGACGATAATTATGATAAGGTTGAGCTTATGCTTGATTATTTTGAGGCTTATGCAAAAGGCTTTTTGAGCGAGGCAGGCGATGCTCTTAATCAGTGCGAAATTGATAATCTTGCTTTTTCCGCTAAACTTATGACCTTTGAGTGCGGTATGCGTTTTCTTACCGACTATCTCAATGGCGATACATATTTTAAGACTGCATACCCTGAGCATAATCTTGTTCGTGCTAAGAATCAATTTGCTCTTGTTGCCGATATGGAAAGGAAAATGGAGCAAATGCAGCAGATTATTAAGAATATTACCGAATAAATTTTTCTACACGCTGTAAGACTTCGAGAAAGTGAGATAAATTTCGTTTTTTGCGAGTGAGTGCTGTACGAGGGTACTGCTTCCGAGCAAAAGACGAAAAGTGCCAAAAAAGACAAGGACTCAATGTCCTTGTCTTTTTTCTATAAATGTAT
>OHAJ01000963.1_pt1 | contig 21447 bp, 15 predicted proteins | sample 1577101 | NCBI WGS metagenome assembly OHAJ01 (sample SAMEA3541531, study PRJEB24748) | human gut metagenome | biome: human gut; feature: human-associated habitat; material: faeces | place: China | collected 2012
CACCTGCGCTGTCTTTTCCCAATGCAGTTCGGGATTGGGCATGCTCTTGGGGGTGCTGCCGGATGTGTCCCGCCAATATAGACAAGACCTGCCCACTCTTTGCCGCCCTCTTTCAAATCTGCCATTGCCGATTTCATAAAAAAGGGATAAGCACGCTGCGGTTCTCCGATCTTGCAGGCAAGCATGGCATACATACCGGCACTTAGGGAAGAACCATGTTCTGTCCGCGGTTCATAATATTCCCAGTTTGCCCGTAGCACTGATGTATCATATTCTCTGCTGAACAGATTCAACATAGTTACCACATCTGCCTGTTTGATGATCTGGGTATGGGATGCCACTCCGTTTGCCCCGCCCCAGTACTCTTTTTCATTTAACAGTCTACCTCTCACATCTTCCAGTGAAACATCTTCCATCTGAAAATAACCATCAAACTGTTCTATGATATTTTCATGTTTTTCTCCGGTATGTGGTCTCTGGAGAAATAGTTTTTCCGCAGCATCCGCGAACTTTGCTTTCAGTCCTTGTCCGTCATATTCCTCCGGCAGTGTTCCTCTCTGCATGGCTGTCTCTATGACTTTGACAGCGTTCTCCAGAACATACTTTGCCATCCGGTTGGTATAACCGTTGTTATTGATTCTCTCATGATACTCGTCCGGTCCGATGACATCATGAATCTCATAATCCTCTCTGGTCAACCGCCGTAACAGCAGACTATAATAGAATTTCGCACATTCCACAATCGTCCTGACCCCTTCTGTATCCAGCAGGCTGTCGTCTCCCGTCCATTCCACATAACGCAGAATTCCGTATACTACTGCCGCCGAAATATGCACCTGTTTATCCTTAAAATAGGTACGCATAGGGCGACCTGTGAATACATCTGTCACATTATAATCTGTGCAGGCATCATACCCGCCCTCCTGACTCTCCCAGGCATAGAAAGCTCCTTCATATCCGTAATTCGCCGCCTTCCTGAGTGCTCCCGCCAGCGTATCAATGCGGTATTTCATCAATATTCTGGCAGTGGCGGGATCTGTCATAAGGAAGAAATCCAGCATAAACATTTCCGTATCCCAGAATACCGCACCTTTGTATGTCTGTCCGGACAATCCTCTGGCAGGAATCGAAAGACTGTCCGTATGTCTGGGAGCAATGGACTGTAGATGGTAGATGGAATAATTGACCGCCTCCATTGCCTTCACATCGCCCCGGATTTTCACCTCGGCATGTTTCCAGAGTTCTTCCCAGCGCCGGTTATGTCGTTCCAACAGAGTATCATACCCCTCCGTCCGGCTCTGTTGCAGCAGATGCAGTGCTTCTTCCCGAGGATTTACAACATCTTTTCCTGTGAATACTGTAATCCATTTATCCGTGGTATACGTCTCTCCCGGCATGGTGATAAAGAAAATCCGATGCAGGATCTTATGGTTTTTCACAATCTGTTTCATCTCCGCCGGATAGGAAGCCTGCACTCCCTCTGCCACAGCAATCGAAATGCCTTCTTCATGGGTCTGTGCCGTTACGACCATATCATCCTGTTGTCCCTGCATGGAAATTTTCTCCAGATGCGGTCCGTTCAGATCCCACACCTTTGTATCGATTCCCGTGACCAGTTCGATATCTGCATGAAAATCCGCACTGATCTGAAACCGCATCCCGATCACATGTACCTGATCCATACCGGCAAACCGTTCTGTCCGCAGCGTAACATTTCCTCTGGCGGTATGCCAAGTCGTATGTCTGTAAAAAATTCCATGACGATAATCCAGGCTGATTCCGTGTGATATGGGTCTGACTTCCGGGAGGCGATACATTTCTCCATCCACCCGCAGATAAGAAAAACAACCGTTGGGCAGGTTGACCGGCTCCCTCCAGCCGGTAGATCTGTCATATATTCCTGCCAAATTTATCGCAGGCAACCTGTCCGCTTCATATTCCTCCAGGGTTCCCCGAATCCCCAGATAACCATTGCCGGTCAGATAACGGTTACCAAGCGCTGCCGCCTTCTCTTCTTCATATCCTTCTTCCCTGATCGTCCACTCCCGCATAGTGTCCTCCTTTATCCCGGCATGACAAATACCTGCTTTTTATCATCTATCATTGCAATCTGCCCATAGATGCCAAGAACGATCTGACCGCCATGCAATGTGTATATCTCTGTCTGTCCCTTTCTGACTTCCACACATATGATCTCATCCAGGTACACAATATGAAAACGATATCCTTCCCACTGCTCCGGAATCGAAGGAGCCAGCGTGAGCATATCTCCGTCTGCCCTTAAGCCTCCAAATCCGTATACAATATTCATCCATGCTGCTGCAATGGATGTGGTATGTAAGCCTTCCCCGCTGTTGCGGTTATAATTGTCCAGATCCATTCTGGTCGCAAATTTAAAAAAAGCAAACGCCTCTTCCTTTTTCCCCAGTTGGGAAGCCAGAATCGAATGCACGGAAGGAGATAACGAACTTTCATGGATACACCGGGGCTCGTAAAATTCATAGTTGCTCCGTAATACATCCAGAGTAAACTGCGAATTGAACAGCAGCAAAAACATCAGCACATCTGCCTGCTTGATCATGTCATTCCGATAAATCCTGTCATACGTCCAATGACTGTACAACGGAAATTCCTCTATCGGGATAGCATCCACATCGACATGCGGCAGCTTAAAATATCCCTCATGCTGCTCATACAGTTTTTGTCTTTCGTCATAAGGAATATACATTTTGTCCGCTTTCTGCTTCCAGTCCTGCCCTTCCTCCTCGGTGTAATGCAGCCGCTCTGTAATTTCCGCATAACGTGCAGGTACCTCTCTTTTCATTCGGTTCAACACCTCCAGCGTATATCGGAAGCAGAATCGTCCCATATAGTTCGTATAGGCATTCTGATTCACCATCATTTGGAATTCATCCGGTCCCATTACTCCATAATAGCCGTAATAAGAACCATCAGCGCTGTAATCACCTCTTGTGGCAAGCATGCGGCTGATCTCAATCAGCATCTCCAATCCGTATTTTTCCGTAAAGGAAGTATCCTTCAGAACATTTTCATAGATCCAGATTCCATATGCCACTCCCGTGGATGCCTGAAGCTGCAGGCTGGCGTGCTGCCACAGATTACAACATTCCCTACCACTGACCGTAGCAATCGGATAAAACGCTCCTTTGCAGTCCAGTGCCTGTGCCCGCTTTCTGGCTTCCTCCAGCGTTGCATAGCGGAAGTACAGCAGATTTGCTGCCGCCTTCCTGTCATGAAACAGAAAAAACGGAAGGCAATAGGTCTCGGTATCCCAAAATGCATTGCCGTTATACGCCTCGCCGGTCAGCCCTTTTGCACCGATGTTGGTCCCGGGAATCGCACCATGATAAGTCTGGTACATCTGGAAAATGCAAAACCGTATTCCCTGCTGATTCTCTTCATCTCCCCAAATTTCAACATCCGACTTCTGCCATACCTGCTTCCACCACATTTTATTCTCTTCAAAGATTGCATAAAAAGTTCTGTCAAGAATTCTCTCTGTCCTGACTTCCTCCTTTTTTGCCAGTGGTGTTACATTGCAGACAATTTTCTCCAGTTGTCTGCTCTCTCCATCCTCCAAGGAAAAGGTATAGTCCTCCGCTACCAGCTTTTCTTCCACAATCGTACGTGTTCCTGCCTGCCCCACCATACTTCCCCGAAAAATACAGCTGCTTTCCACTTCTATGTCTGTATTTTTTGTGCAGCCGCTGATATGACAACGATGTTCCCCGGAAGACTGTTTTTGGCAGTTCCACAAACTCATTTTCTCTGCTCCGTGGGTCGTGTTAAAATCAAGTCCTGCACATACACGGATCTCTCCACAATATCCGTTGGATGTAATGGTAACCCGCTGCGCTGCCGCCTCATTCTCCACCATGGATATTAACCGTTCCAGGCATACTTCCAGTTTCCCCTTCTCTGTGACCCAGGTAAATCTCCTGCTAAGCAGCCCTGTTCTCAGATCCAGTTCACGATGGAAATTCTCGAACCTTGCCGTTGCCAGATCCAGGCATTCTTCGCCTGCCCTGATGCGGAGGTAAAGCCAGTCCACGCTATTGACCATGAATTCCGTTTCTTGAACAATTCCTTTATATCCTTCTGCGGCAGCTTTTCTTCGCTCATAGACACCGTTAAAATAACTGCCTAACAGTCTCTGTCCACTGTAACCCTCTTCAAAATATCCTCTGACTCCCATGTACTCATTGCCCAGGGAAAACACAGATTCTGCCGTCATGGCATATTCCGGTGTAAACCCTTCCTCAACAATTTTCCAGGGATCTATCTTAAAATAACTGTCTGCAACTTTTGCCATTCCCTACTCCCTCTCCATTTTCATCTGAAATCTAACCTTTCACTGCACCGGTTGCCGCACCGTCCGTAATCTGCTTCTGGAATATCGTAAACAGGATCGTCGGAGGTATGATGGCAAAAAACGATGCTCTCAACACACTGACCGCATCCGTCGGAGTATCCTTGAAAGAGAATAATTTCACCATTACTGTCACTTTGTCTGTTCCGTTAAGTACCAGATACGGCAGCAGGAAATCAGACCATGCTGCTGTGATTGCGAAAATAGCCACTACGGAAATGATTGGTTTGGATAACGGCAGCATAATGGTAACAAACATTCTCCATACACCACAGCCGTCCAGTTCCGCTGCCTCCACCAGTTCCTTCGGAATTTCTTCAAAAAACTGTTTGAACAGCACTACATAAAAGGCGTTTGCTCCAAATGCCAGCCACAAAGGTACAAAGCTTTTATTCAGTCCTACTAGATTGATGTTACGAAATACAGCAACAATACTAACGGTACCCGGGATCAGCAGACTCCACATTACCAGTCCGTTGATGATCTGATAACCCTTAGGTTTTAATACACTAAGTCCATAAGCAAGCAGTCCGTTAAAGACTACTGCGCAGATCGTACAACCCAATACAGAGATCATTGAATTCATATAATACTTGGTGAATTTGAATGCATTCCAGGTCTCTGTCATCCGGCTCCAGTCAAATTTCTCTGGAATAATCGTTACATTTCTGGTAAATTCCTTAATATCCTTAAAACTTGCCAGAAATACCCAGACTGCCGGGAAGAGACAGATTACCACTATGATCATACAGATGATCATGATAACGCCTGCTAATACTTTGACTTTTCCTGACCGAATGTCATATCCACGGATGACACCATCCTTTTTCGATTGATATTTGTCAAAAAACATAGCCTTTCCCTCCTCTATGCATCTTCTTCCGATCCGGTAGCTTTCATATATATGCCACTTAAAATCACCAGGATGATACAAATCATTACAGATAATGCCGATGCCTTGGGCACATTATAATCACGATAACCATAACGGTACATCAACATCATCAGTGAGATACTTGCATTGTTCGGACCTCCGTTTTTGAAGATCATGGGCTCATACATGATCTGGAACACAGAGATAAACTGAAGGATCAGCATGGTCTTGATGATTCCCTTCAGACTCGGCAGCGTAACATGACATACTCTCTGCCAGATAGATGCGCCGTCAATCGTTGCTGCTTCATACAGATCCGGGCTGATACCGCTGATATTCGCCATATAGATCAGCGCTGTAGATCCCGCACTTTTCCATGTCATCGTAATAATGATCAGTGGAATCGTCCATTTCGGATTATTCAGCCACACCAGCGGTTCGATCCCAAGCTTTCCGAGAATGATGTTAAGCACACCGGTAGGACCCGGCAGGAAGAAATAGCTCCAAATCCAGATGGTAGCCAGTGTAGGCATGATATTGGGGAAATACACTCCCACCCGGAACAGTCCCTTCAAATGTACCGTCTCGGAAATCAGTATTCCCATGATAATGGGGACAAAAAATCCGATTAAAAATGACCAGAATGTATACTTAAAAGTATTAAAAAAAGCTGCTTTAAAATCCACATCATGAATTACGTTATAATAATTTTCCAGTCCTGCAAATCCAGTGACTGTGTACATCTTGGCTGTACAAAAGCTCAATCGGATATTCTCCAGCAACGGTTCCCACACAAAAAAAGTAAACAACACTACAGTAGGAAGCATTACCAGCCATCCAAACAGATCTCTCTTTCTGAACTTACTCTTTTCCCTTTTTGCCGTCGTCATGTTCACACGCCTTCCTCTTACAATCCAACTGTTTGTCTGCCTTTTTTCTATGAAAACTTATATACGAAAACCTTATTTTTCAGTAACCGGAATCCCCACAGGGAACTCCGGCTACTGTTATCTGCTGCTTAATCAACTACATAATTATCAAGAATCTTCTGATAGTTAGCATTTGCTTCTCCCATCAGTGCTGCAACATCTGCATTCTTATCCGTCAGGACTGCCTGCAGTACCTTGGTCAGTTCTGCATACATATCCTGTGTGGAGCCGGGCTCTTCCAGTCTCAGACCGTCAGAAGAAGTTGCGTCAAAGTAGGACTGGAACATCTTAGGATCCACGTTGCCGTATTCCTCTACGATTGCCGCCTCAGCATCCAGGACATCCTGTGCTACCCAGCAGGGGAATCTCTTAATTACAGGAACGCCCTGCTCCACCTTGTTCTGTGCATCTGCCTTCATGCCGGCAATGGAATCATCGGTTGCAACGGGTGCCTTACCCATAATCTCCAGGTAATCCAGTGCTGCATTGATTTCTGCCTCAGATGCATCTCTGGAGAACATGTAAGGAGTACCTCCATACAGAGAGTACTGGCCTCCGGGTCCTTCGGGAATCGGGCACATTGCCAATTTATCAACAGGCAGACCATTTACCTGTGTCGGCTGATTTACAGCGTCATTTGCTGCTATGTACATTGCTGCGCCACCGGTTCCCAGCTGAGTAAATCCGGTTCCCCAGTCCTCAGACAGTGGATCGGCAGTCAGAACATCATAATCCCATTTTAAGGACTTTACATATTCCATGGCTGCGATTGCTTCATCGGAATCCAGATGAGCAGTAAAGGTTCCGTCGTCATTCTGTGTACATAAGGTAGCACCAAAGTCCCATGCGATATTAGAGAAATGCCATCCACCGGCATTATCCTTGGCAAGGAGACATAAGCCAGCAGATCCAGTCTTTTCCTTAATAGTCTTAGCTGTCTCTGCCAGTTCATCCCAGGTCTTGGGATAGATGGGATATCCATCTGCATCTACCAGTCCTGCTTCCTCGAACACTTCTACGTTCAGCATCAGTCCAAGTGCATATCCATCACGGGGAATGCCGTAGACTCTTCCGTTAGAATCGGAAAGCAGCGATTTGATGGAGGGATTCATTTTATCCAGCCATCCACGTGCCTCTAACTCATCCGTAATATCCGCTATTGCTCCTGCCTTGATCAGCTTCTGAGGCTCTGTGAACCAGGTCTCGAAGATGGTCGGACAGTTACCTGACTCTACCATAGGCATGAAAGTGTCCGTTGCATATTTGTAATATGCAGGTACACATGTTACATTGGGATGAAGTTCCTTCATGGCTGCAACATATCCCTCATGTACCTGAATGTCATCTGTCAACGTGTCTTCCGGCCAGATACCAAGAGTCAGCGTAACCTCCTCATTCTCCGTTGTCTCTTTGGTCTCTGCCGTTGCAGCTGCCTGCGTCTCTTCACTCTTGGTATCGGTTGCTGCCGATTGGTTATCCCCGCCGCATCCAGTCAGCATTACAGATACTGCCATAGTCATACATAACATTGCACTGATCAGTTTCTTTCTCATTGTAACTCTCCCTTCTCAATATAGGTGTTTATTAAATTTAACGTTAAACCTTTCAAAATACAGGATTCTACAAATTATAACATATTTATTGGTACAAACACTAGTATTTTGCAGTGGTTTGAAACACATTCCACTTTTTTGTTAATTTGTCGTCCTTGTTTCATACGTTTAACGTTAAACTTATAATATCACAAACATAAAAAGAGCGCAAGATGTGGAGGTCACAAACTTCCTGCACTCTTTTTTATAATTTTGCACTCCGTTTTAGTAATTTTGCACAATTCTATTTGGTTTACAAAAACCTTGTTTTAGTAATCTCTACAATTCTTTTGGTGAATGACAGCCTGTTCTCCCTGAGCCGCAGCTGTTCCGTGAAGATTCTGCTGCTTCCGTCCTGCTGCCACAGGTTATATACAATCATGCCCAGGCATCCTATAAAAAGAGGCAGCACCATATAGCCGCGATAGGGCTGATTACATATCCGGTAATTCCGCTTCCAGAAAAGCTGCAGCATCCCTGACGCAGTCCAGGCATCCTCTCTTTACCACACCGTCGGTAATGCCCTTTAATTCCTTACAGATCACTGTCCCGTTCTGTTCCTTGAAACGGTTGATGATCTTCCGGGAGTCTTGCATTGTCCGCTGCGGATTCTTGTTGATCAGTCCCAGAATATTGACCGCACCGATGACGGCTCCACAGGTAGCTTCCATGCTGCCACCAACGCCTGCCGCGAAGCCCTGGGTAAGATTCCTCACTGTCTCCTCGTCAATTCCCGCCAGATCACAATACGTGCACGCCACTGCCTGCGCACAGTTGTGACCACACTTTTTTCTCTCTGCTGCTTGTTCCACTCTTGATTCCATAATTGTTATTCCTTTTCGTTTGTATTTTACAGGGATGTTTATCATATATATCTTTTTATTTATTATAGCAGAAACCGACTGCTTGGTAAAAGAAAAAGCAAAAAGAAGTTGCCTTTATTTTCTATCCATGCTATTCTGATACTGTAATTATTTCTTTTTATAATTCTGAATAGTATTCGATATAGGAATCCTTATTTTTCCCCACGTTTATTATTGTAATGCCTATACTTGTATTCTATCATTGTGCATATTATACTTGTAATCAACGAGGGAGGATTCTTATGAAAAACAAACCGCAGACCAAGCCACAAGTGAAAAAGGAGAACGAGCATATGCAATCTGTAACAACATCACGTCCTTGTACTATCACCGATTCCATTACCCAATCATGCCAGGAAGTCCGAAAAATGAGAGATGGCAAAATACTGGAGAAGTCCCTGGACCAACTTTTCTCAGACATTGAACAATGGTGTTCAATTTTCCAAACTGTTTTAAGTGTATAAAAAATTCCTACAAATTTAAAAATCATGTTGACATTGCCGTGGGAAGATGTTATTATCATTCTTGCGTGATGCAAGATGATTATTATTTTGTATCGCTATGCGGAAGTGTCGGAATTGGCAGACGAGCAAGACTAAGGATCTTGTGGTAGCAATACCGTGTGGGTTCAAGTCCCATCTTCCGCATTAGTTATGAAATCGGGAAGCCTGATAAATCAAGGCTTCCCGTTTTTTGTTTGTAGCCAGTTTTGGGGGCAACTTTTTACTGCTTACGAATCGAGTAATCTTGCAAATTTATTTCTATTTACTCTGCTTTTAGATTTCCTATCTCCTTGTATTCCGCTTTTTGAACCATGATACAATAATATATTTTAACCACCTTCTTGTTTTTATTCAGTTTCGTTTTCTTCCTCTAATAGCTTTAATAATGCAGAAGGTTCACACACCTTAACAGGAGATTTCATATAATCTTTTACATTTCTGGTTACTATACAATCCATTTCTGAACGGATTGCTGTTTCCACCATAAGAGCATCTTCATAATCACAAATTTCAGAAGATATTGCTTTCCGGCAATCTAAAGAAGTGGTATCCAACAAATGAAATAAAGTAAAAAGCTTGCTCAAAATCTTTCGTGTTTCTGCGTCGCTATGTGTTAAACGATGTGTCAGATAATAGATATCTGTAACTGACTTTGCTGTAATATAACCCTCAAATTGCTTATTTGCAGAATATATAAAGAGCTTTTGTGCTGCTTCTGAAAATGGAACACGAGACTGTAATGCATCGATGATAACACAAGTATCAACTAATACTCTCATATTGTATTCAACCTTTCTTCCCGTGCTTCTTCCAGAGTCATATCATTTGAAAGAACACCAAACAATGACTTAGCAACATCTACTCTGTCCTGATATGGATTAGACAATTTTGCAACAACCTTTCCATTACGAGTAATGTAAATATCCTCTGTTTCTGCAAGCATAAGATATTTACCAAGATTAATTTTTAATTCAGTTGCAGTAATAGACATATCATCATCACCTTTCTTGAAGAATAACTATTTATCGTCTCACAAAGAGAATCTCTCTTTTCAATTATATTATACACAAATCGAACGATTTTATCAACAAAATCGTTCGAAAATCGACTATTGAATGCCGGGCGGAGCGCTACTCCGCCAGATACATCTTCAGGCTTCCTTCCACAGCATCCATGGCTTCCTCCACACTCGCCTGCCCGTTTAGGTATGCCTGCAGACTCTCGGTCAGGGAGGTCTCGATCTGAGTGTCTTCTTTGAGGCACAGGGTTGCTGCCCTACACAGCTCCGTCAGATGGTTCGCTGTCTCCTCAGAGTAGGATTTGATGGCGAACTCTACGGTGCTGCCGTCGATATCATAGGTGGTATAGGCTTCCGCCATGCTGCGGTCTGCTGCAGCCTGCGTCTCCAACGCTTTTGCATTGACAGGAAAACCCTCATAGGTATCCACGCTCTGTAATTCTTCGGACAGAGCAAAACGCAGGAAGTCTTTTGCCGTCTCCACATGCTCACTCCGGCTGTTGATTCCAATGACCATCTTCGGATAAAATGCATTTTCCACGGATACCACATTGGCATTCAACAGTTCTGCCACAGCATAGGGTGTCATTGCCTGATTAAAGCCGTCAGTCTCCTGAAGTACCAGCTTCACATCAGATCCCAGATCCCAGATATTCGCTGCACGGCCTTCTTTTCTGGAAGGCAGGATACCGCAGTTATCCGCAATCTTCTTTAAATCTTCCAGCCAGGGACGTAAGGTATCACAATTCACCTGACGGTTCTGTAAAATATCATCCACGATCAGGGGATAGAACTCTTCCACCAGTTCGCCGCAGGTACGGTCTCCCAGATAACTCTCCGTCTTTCCGGATACCGCCTTTGCAATAGCGTCCATGCTGCTCATTTCCTTCGGCTGCACATCCCTGCCGACAGCTAACAATAATCCGAATTGCAGCGGCACCGCATACCGTCTTCCATCCGCCTCTTCATAGGCTGTTGTAATGTTGGAAAGCAGAGTTCCGTCCTCTTCCATGGGTTGCAATATCTCCTGCAGATCAAACAGCAAGCCCTTAGAGGCATATGTGTCCAGTTTCAGATGATCCATCACCATGAGATCCGGTCCGTTGCCGGAGGTCAGGGAAGTGTTCAGATCCTGATATATCTGCTGATAATCCGCATTTCCGCTGTATTTATCCGTCATGGAGATTGCCGCATCCACATGGATCAGCACCTCCGGATGCTGCTTATGATACTGCACCGCAGCCTGCTGTAAAAAGAAGCTCTCCTCCACGGTATACAGCGTCAGTTCTTCGGTCACCTCTATCACCGCATCGGGATCATATCGATAAATCATTATTTTGTCCCCGCTCTCACTTCCAAACCACGCGTATACACTGCCATCCGACAGTGCCACAATATCCCTGCACCATTGATCCGACAGAGAAAAACCGGTATCGATTCCCTGAAGCAGCTTCTGCCAGTTGGTATTGCCCACGTCGCAGCGGAAGAATCCGTCTGCATCCGCCGCATAGACTGTGCCGTCTTCCAGCACGCTGAAATAAGCAGAGCTGTAACTGTCCTGGGAAAAGGGAATCACTCCCTTAGCTTTTGCCCCATTGCTTCCGTCCAGCTGCATCTGCAACAGACCGTTCACATTCCCCTGTTCATCCGCCTGTGCCAGATACAACGTATCTCCCACAGCACTGACCCACTTATTATCCGACAGACTACCATTGTCTGTCAGGCTGTCGCTCTCCTGACTGCTTACCAGACTTCCGTCCTGTGCCAGTACAACATCCAGGGAAAAATAAGACAGTCCCACTAACAATCCGTCCTCCGTCATTGTCACATACTGCGGCGTATCATAGAACCGATAGCCATCCATATCCATAGGCTCCAGCCACTTCTGTGGTGTAATATCCAGCGCACTGCCGTCCGCTTCCTTCCACAGATGTGCGGAAGAGCTCTCCTCATCCCGGTAACAGTTGCCGTACAGGTACTGATTCCCCTCCGCATCCTGCAACAGTGTAAAACTGTCACTGCTCTCCAGACTCTCTCCCTCGGGAAGCGCCTTCAGCCAGTCCTTCGTCACTTCCGTCAGAGTATCTCCTTCTCCCAGCTTCCATTCCTCCAGAGTGGTCTGTCCTTCCGATCCTCCTGCCACGAGAAAATGTAATTCATCACCCGAACGGAAGATCTGGCTGATATTTTTGTCCTTCCATTCCTCCGGAAGTGAGAGTTCCGTCTCTACATATCGTCCTTTCTGCACTTCCTCAGGTGACGCTGCAATCTGCTGATCGTTCTTATTCCCACACCCGGTGAACAGTCCCATGACGATCGCCATACAGGTTGCCAGTGCGATTCCTTTTTGCATGTTATTGTTATTCAAATAGTTTCTGTTTTGCATCTTTCTCTCCCATTCTGCTGTGTCGTTTCACAACTTTTTCTTACAGGAAAAGTATAGCGGTTTCTTTTTTAAGATAACAGCAGGCAAGGGTTAAGATGCCTTTACCATATGATTAAGATTTTCTTAACGCAAAACGGAACCGGCACAAACGCCGATTCCGTCTTCTCCGGGAACCCTTTTAGGAATTCAATATCTTCATAAATTCTTCTCCGGTAATGGTCTCTTTTTCATATAAATACTGAGACAGTTCATCCAGTTTAGCACGATTTTCCATCAGGATCTGTCCTGCCTTCTCATGCTGTTTTTTCACCAGCTCCACGACTTCTCTGTCGATGGCTGTCTGGGTCTCCATGGAACAGGTCAGGGAGGAATCTCCACCCAGATACTGGTTCGTCACAGTCTCCATGGCTACCATGTCAAAATCTTTGCTCATACCGTAGCGGGTGATCATGCCTCTGGCAAGCTTGGTAGCCTGTTCGATATCGTTGGAAGCTCCGGTGGTCACAGACCCGAAGGCGATCTCTTCCGCGGCGCGTCCGCCGGTCAGTGTGGCAATCTTATTCTCCATCTCTTCCTTGCTCATCAGATAATGATTGCCTTCCTCTTCCACCTGCATGGTATAACCCAGTGCACCGGAGGTACGGGGCACAATAGTGATCTTCTGTACCGGTGCGGAATTGGTCTGCTTCGCTGCCACCAGTGCGTGTCCGATCTCATGGTATGCAACGATCCGCTTTTCCTTATCTGTAAGGATGGCATTCTTTTTCTGATAACCGGCAATGACTACTTCAATACTCTCTTCTAAGTCTGCCTGGGTTGCGAACTTACGTCCATCTCTGACTGCCCGAAGAGCTGCCTCATTGACGATATTGGCAAGCTCTGCGCCGGAGGCTCCGGAAGCCATACGGGCGATTTTATTGAAATCTACATTATCTGCGACTTTGATCTTACGGGCATGCACTTTCAGGATTTCTTCTCTTCCTTTCAGGTCGGGAAGCTCTACCGGCACACGTCTGTCAAAACGTCCGGGACGTAACAGTGCAGGATCCAGACTCTCCGGACGGTTGGTGGCCGCCAGGATGATAACACCGTTGTTGCCTTCGAATCCATCCATCTCGGTCAACAGCTGGTTCAATGTCTGTTCTCTCTCATCGTTTCCGCCCACCTGTCCGTCACGCTTTTTACCGATGGCATCAATCTCATCGATAAATACGATACAGGGAGCCTTTTCCTTCGCCTGTTTGAACAGGTCTCTGACCTTGGAGGCACCCATACCTACAAACATCTCCACGAATTCCGAACCTGACATGGAGAAAAAGGGAACATTAGCTTCTCCGGCTACTGCCTTGGCCAGCATCGTCTTACCGGTTCCGGGAGGGCCTACTAAGAGGATACCCTTCGGCATGGAAGCACCGATCTCTTTGTATTTGTCGGGGTCATGCAGGTATTCCACGATCTCTGTCAGATTTTCCTTCGCCTCGTCCTCTCCTGCCACATCGGTGAACTTGATACCGTTGGAAGACTTCACATAGACCTTCGCATTGCTCTTGCCCATGCCTCCCATGCCGAACATCATGGAGTCGCCGCCGGCCTTTTTCGCCATCTGGCGGTACATCAATTGTCCGAAGCCAATAATGATGATCAAAGGCAGCAACCAGCTGATCAGGAAGCTTAAAATCGGCGATGCTTCCTCCACGATCTCACTGGAGAATTTTGCCCCGCTGTCATACAGTCTCTGCGTTCTGTCCGGATCATCCATCAGACCGGTCTTGTAGATGGTCTTGTCATCTTTTGCCGTGAATACGATCTGATTGTCCTGGACCTGTACCTCATCGATCTGTTTATCATAAGTCATCTGCATAAAAGTGTTGTAATCCACTTCCTTCACTGCCCGCTGTACGATCTGCGGTACCAGAAGACTGTTGATCAGGATAATCACGATCAATGCAATCATATAATAGAATATGAACGGTTTTTTGTTTGGTTGTTTGACTTCCTGCATACATTTTCCCTTTCTCATTCCTGTATTATTGTCCAAATCTGTTGTAATAAATCAATCATAGCCACTTTTCATCAGACAATCAATGGATATTCTCTTACCTTATTCTAAAAAAAAGATAAACTTATGCGGTGAAAAGACTACGTTTTTCAAAATCTGTTTCTTTCCATTTTCAGGCAAAAGAGAGACAATCAAAATAGATTTTTACTTGCCAAAAGGTTCAAAAAGGAGGAAACGTCTGTGTCGGATACTACCAAAAAGAGATTAAAATTCGCAGGAAAGCTTCTGTTTGTCTGTCTGTTATTAGGTATCCTGTATTACAGCTTCCGGGATTCCATGGGAGATATGCTGACGGAGCTTGCCAATGTCTCCCCGCAAGTGGTCATGTCCCTGTTCCTGACCGTGATCCTCTACCATATCTTTGAAGGGCACATCACCTGGCTGATCGTGCATAAAACGCACCCGGAATATCCCCGCCTGAAGGGATTCTGTAATGCTTTCTACTGCTCTTTCTATAAGACAGCCACTCTGGGCAGCGGTTCCGGCATCGCAGGAATCTATTACCTGAACAAAGCCGGTATCCCGGTTCCCAATGCCACCGGCATGTACTTTTTCCAATATATTGTCCACAAGGTCTCTATGGCAGTCTATAGTCTGCTATTGTTTTTGGCAACCTATGGATTTATTCATGCTTCATTTGCCGATTATCAATGTTATATCCTGCTGGGATTTGCAGGAGTCTGTGTGATTGCAGGAGTTCTGTTAGCTGTCGCTACCGTACCCTGGATGCAGACCGCATGTAATCTGCTGGCCAACCGTCTGGAACAAAAGCACCCCGTCTGGGGTGAAAAACTCACCGGTGCCGGGCATAAGCTTGCCCTGCTACAGGCGGAAAGCCGGTCTCTGTTACAGGATCCAATATTGCTGCTTCACCTGTTCCTGTGTAATGTATTAAAGTTCACTATCTGGTATATCATCCCCTGGATCGTGTTCTGCAATTCTCTTGGGGGAGAATACGGCGATCTGCCTTTTTCTTTCCTGCAATGTTTTGCTCTGACCTCTCTCAGCCAGTCGCTGGCGGGTGTCATCCCCACCCCGGCGGGGATCGGATCCGTAGAAGCTGTCTTTACATTGCTGTTCCGGCGTCTCCTGCCGGAGGCCAAAGCCCTGTCTGCCGTGCTTCTCTACCGTTTCGCCACCATGCTGTTACCTTGTGCGATCGGTGCGTTCTTTGTACTGGGGGAGAGGATTATTTCTCTGCACAGGAAAAAGAGAACGGCAGACTAATATGCTTTCCTAAAATCTCCACACAAAACAAGCCACTACACAGTATTCTGTGTCGTGGCTCTTATTATGTTCCGTTATTATAAAAACAAATGCTAAGTATTACTTTCTCTGTAAGAAATCAGGAATCTTCAGAGATTTCTCTTCTACAGAGCTTCTGATATCTGTAGGCTTATGAATACCGGGCACCGGCTGTATGGGTCTCGGAGCCTGTCCTCCCTGTCCCTGGGATGTCGTAGGAGCGGTAGACTGTATATTCATTCCCTTCAGAGAACTGGGAGTCATATGGGAAGCAGGCTGTCTGAATGCAGCGCCTCCTCCCAGACGATTCTGTACACCGTTGTTGGCCTTGTCTTCCAGACCGGTAGCAATAACCGTAATGGTGCAACTGTCGGACTTGGACTCATCATACATGGCACCGAAGATAATATTTACATCGTCTCCTGCCAGCTCCTGAACATAGCTTGCCGCATCGGAAGCATCTGCCAGGGTAATGTCACCGGAAATATTGATGATAACATGGGTAGCACCGGAAATCGTAGTCTCTAACAGAGGGCTCTCCACTGCCATCTTGACAGCTTCCATAGCCTTGTCATCGCCCTTGCCTTCACCGATACCGATGTGAGCAATACCCTTGTCCTTCATAACAGTCTGTACATCTGCGAAATCCAGATTGATAACTGCGGGAACATTGATCAGGTCAGTGATTCCCTGTACTGCCTGCTGCAGTACTTCATCCGCCTTCTTCAGTGCTTCCGGCATGGTGGTACGTCTGTCCACGATCTCCAGAAGCTTATCATTGGGGATTACGATCAGGGTATCCACGTGTTCCTTGATACGCTCGATACCGTTTAATGCATTGACCATACGGGCTTTTGCTTCAAAACGGAAAGGCTTCGTTACCACACCAACGGTTAAGATGCCCATATCCTTTGCAAGCTTGGCCACTACCGGAGCAGCTCCGGTTCCGGTACCGCCGCCCATACCACAGGTGACGAATACCATGTCTGCACCCTTCAGAGCTGCGGAAATCTCTTCTGCACTCTCCTCGGCTGCTTTCTCACCGATCTCAGGCTTGGCTCCCGCACCAAGACCCTTGGTCAGCTTCTCACCGATCTGTAACAGTTTCGGAGCTTTGCAGAGCTGCAATGCCTGCTTATCGGTATTCACCCCGATAAAATCCACTCCGTCAATCTTCTCATCTATCATTCTATTTACAGCGTTGTTACCCGCGCCACCTACACCGACTACGATGATCTTGGCAGCTACATCCGCGTCATTCGTCTTAATCTCCAGCAAGGTTAGTTCCTCCTTTTAACCCTTTTCAACTTCACATAGACTATCATATAATCATTTTACAAATTTAGCAACCTATTTTTTCAAAATGTTTCACAAATGTTTCACGCGTCCGGTTTGAATGTAAATTTACCCTTTCCTTCCTCGTAGTTTTCCATTTGCAGGGTTCCGCTTTTACCCTGTAACTTCTCCAGGAAGTCCGGCAACAACTGCAGCTTGTCCTCTATATGGCTGTTGTCACTGCCCATGGACACCTTGATCTGTCCGAAGTAGATCGTAATGTCACCGGAAGAATGCAAATAGATCTTGTCCGCAGCCAGTGAATATTTGTTCAAAAGCTTTGTCAGATCCATGATCCTGGAAAACACCTGCGGATCCTCCACCGGCAGTTGCTCTCCCAGCACCACATGGTTGAAGGAAAGCCCCGTGATCTGCGGTATTCCCTGGGTGCGGATCCCGGAACTTTCCACCACATAGCCGTCTTTATCAAAATACATATAAGTATCCAGATATTTCACATATCCCGCCAGTGCTTTTTCATATACAGTGATCTTGATCGTGTCGGGTGCCAGAATCGATACATTCATCACATCCACAAAGGGAATGTCCTGAATCCCTCTGTCCCGGTATTTCAGAGACAGATACAGGGAATTATCTCCCAAAGGTCCCGACATCACGATCTCCATGATCTCGTCCTCGGTATAATGCACATTGCCCTCCACATACACGGTACGTACCGTATACACGGAGTGCAATGCCACCGCACCACCGCCCAGTGCCAGCAGCAGGATGCCTATGATCACTATTCTTCTGATAATTTTGCTTCGGTCTCTATACACTGATGATCCGTGCTCCTAATTCTCTCAAGTCTCTGCAGATATTTTCATATCCGCGTTCTATAAAGTGCTGTCCTGTCACGAAACTCTCGCCTTCTGCCGCAAGCCCCGCCAGAACCAGTGCCGCACCGCCGCGAAGTTCACATGCTTCCATCCGGCTTCCCCGTAAATGCTCCACTCCGGTGATCACGGCATGTCTTCCGTCCTTCAGAACAATCTCTGCTCCCATGCCCTTTAGCGGTTCCGCAATACGAAAACGATTCTCGAAAATATTCTCTTCAATGCAGCTGCATCCTTCCGCTCTCGTCAGCACCGCCATTGCCACCGACTGCAGATCCGTGGGGAACTCCGGGTATGGCCCAGTCCGCAAATGTGGTATGGCCTGCGGCCTTTTGGAACACTGTACGAACAGGCCTTCCTCCGAGGCAATACACTGTGCACCCATTTTTTCCGCCACAAAGGTCACCGCTTCCATCTGCTCCCAGGGAGCCTCTGTCAAAAGTGTACTGCCTCCGCAGCCGATACAGGCGAACAGATACGTCCCGGCTACGATCCGGTCTGCCGGAACCGTGAACTGTGTACCATGAAGCGGTCTGTCACCATGAACCAATAGTTCCGTTTCTCCGATTCCTTCGATCTGTGCACCACATGCCGTCAGAAATTCGCACAATGCCGTCACTTCCGGTTCTCTGGCGGCCCCCAGTATCCTGGTGTCTCCGTCCGCCTTCACCGCAGCCAGCAAAATATTCTCCGTAGCTCCCACACTGGGAAACTCCAGTGTGATCTCTGCCCCGTGCATTTTCCCATCCTTCACCTGTGCAGACAGAAGCCCTTCTTCCTCCCGGAATTCGACGCCCATCTGCTGTAGTGCCCTGATGTGCAGATCGATCGGCCGTTCTCCGATGATGCACCCACCCGGATGCTCCATGGTCACATAACCACATCTTCCCAGCAATGCTCCCAACAGGCACAGAGATGAACGCATTCCGGTGATAGCTTCCCCCTGCATCCGTCTGGCCTCCGCTCTCTCGCAGGGAAGTTCTTCATTTTCTCCCGGCTGTACCCGGATCCCTTTTTCCTGCCAGTGCACCAGACATCCCAGTTCCCGAAGCAGATGCACGAAACAGTGTACATCTGCAATACGTGGGCAGTTCTGAATATAGGATACTTCATTGGTAAGAAGCGTTGCCGCCAGGATCGGAAGTGCCGCATTCTTTGATCCCTGTATGCGTACCTTCCCCTGCAGCGGAATGCCTCCCTGCATGCGGATTCCTTTCATACAGCACCATCCCCGTTTTTATGATAATCTTATCTTATGTAGGAAAGCACTGTTTCGTACCTTGTCTTCTGAATATGTATTTTTCTACAGCTCTTTTAACTGGATCCGGCGCGCCACGCTTAATACCAGTCCGATCTCCGACAGCAAAAACAATGCCGAAGAACCACCGTAACTGATAAACGGCAGGGAAATTCCGGTGTTGGGAATGGAGTTGGTAACTACGGCAATGTTTAAGATCGCCTGGATCGCGATATGTCCCATAACGCCCACCACCAGCATGGCGCCGAACAGGTCCGGTGCATTGTTGGCAATGACCATCATTCGCCATAAGAGCATAATGAACATGAGAATAATGGCAACCGCTCCGAACAATCCCAGTTCCTCGCAGATAATGGAGAAGATCATGTCGTTCTGCGCCTCGGGCAGGAAGCTTAACTTCTGCATACTCTGCCCCAGTCCCTTGCCCCAGATGCCACCGCTTCCGATGGCATACAATGCCTGCAGGGTCTGGAAACCTTTATCCTGCGCCTGACTTTCCGGATTCAGCCACGCCTGGATTCTCGCCAGACGGAAGGTACCAATTTTATCTCCCATCTGTACGACTGCGACTACCAAAAGTCCAGCCGCCGCCAGTACGCTGCCGCCCATGATGATGAATTTCTTGTAATCCGGGCTTGCCACGAATACCATCAGCACCGCAATACCCATAATAATAATGGCGGAACTCAAATTATCCGTAATGAGGTACACCGATGCTGCGATCGGCAGGGGTGCCGCCATCATGGTAAAAAAGCCTTTCATGGTACGGACGCTTTTTCCCATCTTGCATACCAGACTTGCCAGGAACAGGATCATACACAATTTCGCTACTTCCGCAGGCTGCAGGTTGAAGCCCGTATGTGGGATACCGATCCATCTGGTAGCGCCGTGGGAAGTGATACCCAGGGGTGTCTTTACCAGGAAGATCAGGATCATGGACACCACATATCCCAGGGTGGCAAACCGTTCCCAGAAGGTATACGGGATATTGGCAATGACCATCATGAAGACCAGACCGATGATATTGGCGATCAGCTGTCTCTTCATATAATAGGCGGCATCTCCATGGGAATCATAAGCCTCATAGGAGCTGGCCGAATAGATCATGATCAGTCCGAATCCCAGTAAAAACAGCACAATAAAAAGCAGGCTGTAGTCAAAAAAGTATTCGGATTGTTGTTTCTTTTTACGTCTTCTTCCCCGCGTTTCCGCCATGCCTGCTTTTACTCCTTACTTCTGTTATGATTTCTTATTCCGCCAGTCCGTGTACATATTCCTTGAAAAGCTGTCCTCTGACTTCATAGTTCGGGAACATGCCCCAGCTTGCACAGGCCGGAGACAACAGTACCGCTTCTCCCGGCTGGGCGCAGCGTATTGTAGAACCCGCGGAACGTATGCGCATACCCCGACCCGCACTCCCGGAAGGCGTCGCGCAGCCCCCGCGCCATCGTGCGGTAGACGTACGACATGGGCGTATCGTTGAAGTCGCCGCAGACGATGCGTCTTATCCGCGTCGCACCCACGACCTGCGCAATGCTGTCAACCTGCGCGGCCCGGAGTGCGCTGTTTTCGCGCAGGCGGGTCACGATGCTGCGGATTTTGGTCTCGCGCGCCGTATCCGAAAGGAACTGATGGCTGGTGATGAACTGGTTGTCCGAAGCATTGATGGCCGTCGAGCGCAGGTGGTTGTTGAAAATGCGCACCGTATCTTCGCCCATCAGCACATCGGCCCAGACCGAGGACGAAGGCGTCAGCACCGTATTCGAACGCAGGATGCGGTATTTGCTCAGGATGGCCAGCGTCGATCCGTAGACCGAATCCGGGGCCTGCGTGCGTCCGAAATGCGCGATCTCATACGTTTCGCCGAGCAGGGCGAACTCTTCGGACTGTTCCGCAAGGCGGGCGTTGAACTCCTGCAGGCAGATAATGTCGGGCGCCTGCTCCTCGACCAGGCGGAGGATGTCGTCGACGCTGCTACGGCCGTCCTCGCCGTAGAAACTGCGCACGTTGTAGGTCATGACCTTGAACGCGTTGCGGTCGTAAGTGACCTCCTCGGCATAGTTGCGCCGGATTTCGGGACGCCAGAAAAGCGAGACCTTGAAAACTGGTGGCCTTGATCGTAGAGATCAAACCATCGGCGGCTTTTCTTTTGTCGTCAA
>OHAJ01000964.1_pt1 | contig 21441 bp, 15 predicted proteins | sample 1577101 | NCBI WGS metagenome assembly OHAJ01 (sample SAMEA3541531, study PRJEB24748) | human gut metagenome | biome: human gut; feature: human-associated habitat; material: faeces | place: China | collected 2012
TAACAGCTCACTAGTCGAGGAGTCGGGCGTGGATAATAATCGGGCAATTGTAGACTGTATATATATCGTGTCTGCCTCAGAAATCCACTGTCAGTCACGTCTCGTTTGCAAATCTAAAGGACATTGACGACTATGCTTTCTATAATTGCACCAACCTGCAATCCATAGAACTGGGATATTCTCTGACAGATACGTTCACAATAGGAAGTTATGCATTCGCCAACTCAGGTCTGACCAGCATAGAGATACCTCAGTGCTATAAACCGGGAGATGAAACAGGAATATTCGAGAACTGCAGACAGCTGAAGAAAATAAGGTGCGAGAATACAAACATGGTGGCGGTCCGGGCATTCGCACGCAATTGTATAAATCTTTCGGAAATAAATTTCTACCCCGCACCCAAGCAAATCAGGCAGGCGGCCTTCAAGAACTGCACATCTCTGAAGGATTTCGATTTTGATACAGAAATAATAATGAATGAAGACAGCATTTTCTATAATACAGGTTTTACATCGGTAAAATTCACTGGAGAGGCGAGCAATTTCGACAGACCTCTCGGTGCGGCAATGTTCTCTGCATGTCGTGAACTTGAATCCATAAATTTTTCAGAAGTGATAACCAACAACTACCTGAAATGCCTCAGGCTGATATCCTGTTTTGCCGACAATTGTCCGAAATTAAAAACTGTCGAATTCCCGAAATATGTATCCACCAGCTGCGCGGAAAATCCCTCGAATGCAAATTACACGTTCGGGCGCAACACTCCCATAAACAAGATTGTGCTGTACAATCTGAAAACCAAAAACAATTATCTTGTAAACTATAATATAGGCAACCGACAACCGGCTGTATATCTCAAGGCAGATACAAGGGATAATGTATTTGCCAAAGATGACTTCTGTGACATGAAATGGTTTTTCAAGGCTTCGGACGGTGCGACGGTAGACGCGTCGTTCTACTGTGCGGCCATCTCCCCGATGATGACCGGCGTATGTCCTTACGGCAGATACTACATTCCGTGGGGCAACCCGGGAAATTATGCAGCCGTCATAAATGCCGGAAACACGGTATCCGAGATGTTCTCCTGGACAATCAAGCCCGAAAATGCAGTTACGACATTCAGATATAATCCGGCATATGACTGGGTGAAATGCTCGGAAGTAAATTTTAACGGCACGCATAGTTGTCTACCCACTGATAATGTAGCCACCTCGGTAATAAATTTAAAAGACATGGATTTTGTCCAGATTGTAACCCGGGTCAACGGTGTGGACCTGCGTACGAAATATGTACGTAATATGTTCCCCTCGGAGACCGGAGTCGGAGATATGACCGATGACAGAATTTCCGGGACTGTCGAGTTGTATAATCTGAATGGCGAGAAAATTATGGAAACCGATGCTCCGGCCCTTAACATGTCGCAGCTTCCTTCAGGCGTCTACATTATTAAATCCGGCTCAATGACCAGAAAAATAATCATATAATCAACTTAGGAGCGAGTCGCATAAAAACCGCTCTCCCACCCGTCATTTTAATCAAGATAAATATAGTTGCGGGGCAATTCGTTGCCCCGCAACTATATTTATCTTGAACCGGACATGACGCCAGGTGTTATTATAGATAACATATTCGGTATTAACAATTGATATGGTTTGGGATGCGTCAGATAATCAGACATTTCACAGATGATGATCTGTATAAGTTCACAATGTGCTGCGCGGTGATAGAGAATTATCCCCGCACACAGGTAAAATACAGATTCACAGACCGGAACAATACGGTCTATCCTCCCGGATTTGCCGAGGAACTGCGTAATCAGATCAAGCTTCTTGAATCGGTTGTAATTACCGAGGAAGAGATAGCATTTATGCGGAAACGCTGCAGATATATCCCAACATGGTTTTACAGTTATCTCAAAGGTTTCCGCTATGACAGCGACTGGATCAGGATAAATCAGGATGAAAACGGACATCTTGACATAGAATTCGAAGGATGCTGGAGCGATACGATATTTCTTGAGGTCAAGGTGCTTGCCATAATATCGGAATTATACTATATGATGACAGGTCTGGACAAACATTTCGACTATGATCTGTATCATGTCGAATCATATGACAAAGCCCGAAGAATGATTGAGGCCGGCTGCTTTTTCAGCGACTTCGGCACACGGCGCCGCGCCTCTTTTAAAGCCCAGGACACTGTCATAAAAGCGATGAAAGAGTGTCAGGAGACTATCGGAGGTCCCGGAAGATTCATAGGCACGAGCAATGTATATTTTGCCATGAAGTATGATCTTGTCCCTGTCGGGACCATGGCGCACGAACTTATATGTGCGATCGCCGGAATGTATGGTCCGCAGATGGCCAATCACATAGCGATGAAAACATGGGCAAGCACCTACAGAGGAGCTTTGGGAACTTTCCTTTACGATACATATGGCTGGCGTATTTTCAGCCTGAATTTTTCGGAGGATTATGCGAATATGTTCAAGGGGCTGAGAGTGGACAGCGGCGATAATTTCAAGGAACTTGACAGGATAATGGACAAATATCGCAGTCTGAATATCGATCCACGCAGCAAGCAGATCGTATTCAGCAACGGACTGGATGTGGAAAAGGCAATAGAAATACAGAAATACGCATACGACAAATGTATGCCATCTTTCGGGATAGGGACACATTTTACCAATGATTTCAAGGGCATCAGGCCAATGAATATCGTCATAAAACTTATTGCCGTAAAAATCACCGAGTCCTGGCCGTTCTATTGCAGCACCTGCAAGCTAAGTGAGGAACCCGGCAAATATTCCGGAGACAAAGCGACCGTCGACCGTTTCCTTGAAACTCTTCATCTTGCCCCCGCCGGGGAAGAAACGTAATCGCGCGCATCGGCATAGTCATCAAGGACTATAAGTGAGTGTCCGAAATTATTTAATACATTGAAGCAAGCGCAATGAAGATGCTTTCACTCTTGCTCATCAGTTACAGAGCTACGGCAATGCGTCCTCTTCGCAAGTACAAAATCATTCTCCATATCACACACTTGAATAAATTAAATAATTTCGGACACTCACTTAGTAAATTATTTACTATAGTCTGTGAACACATACCGTTATGTGATTTAGTGATTTAGTGATTTATATATTTAGATTTACAATTCGCGAATTGCAAATTTATCTAAAATCACTTTAAAGAGGTTTTCGGTATGTTTTCCCTAACATACTGTATGGAAACGCACAAACCTGTCTCGTATAGCAACTTTACATTTCTTCGCAGATTTACCCTCTCGTTTTTCCGTTTGAGTTGCTCGATTTTAGATTTTGGAAGCTGTCCCATACTTAACTCATAAATGGAATAGCGCCGTAGCGACCGTTGATAAAGTCCTTTTCGATATTGCGGTCGTTGCGGATCTTGTTGCCGGAATCGTCGCGGAATTCTACAAGCGAATAAAGGTCGGTGGAATCGGATTTATCTTTCTCGGTGAACCAGATCTAGTCTCGGCGCAGATATCGGATATTGAGCAGAGCGATTTGTTTACCCATACCTTCGGCAAAACGCGTTTTGGAGATTTTGAATTCACTGCCTTTCCCAAACTCTAAAAAATTTTCACTTTGGGAAACGATATAAGACTATATCAGCTGTATACGGTAAGCACGATGCTTCGTTCACCTCCGTAATCGCGAAACTCGCAGAGATAGATTCCTTGCCATGTCCCGAGATTCAATCGACCGTTTGTGATTGGAATTGTCAACGAAACGCCCATCAGGGAGGATTTAGCATGGGCCGGCATGTCGTCCGCCCCTTCCATTGTATGGTTATAATATGGTTCATTCTCCGGCACTATATTGTCAAGAATATTGTCCATATCCGTGCGCACATCCGGATCGGCATTTTCATTGATTGTCAGGCCACAGGAGGTATGCTTCACAAATACATTCAGCAGCCCGGATTTGGGAAGCGGATTTGGAAGCCGGCGTATGATCTCGCCCGTTATTAGATGGCATCCACGTCTCATTGCCGGAATTTGGAATTCTATCTGTTGTATCATATTGTCTGTTTATTTAAGTGATAAGAGCCTATATGAGTATTAATTGGTGCTTGACCGTTTCAATGGAAGTGTTCAGCAAAGCGGCCGCTTTCGAGAACAAAATAATTTTATCAGCAAGAGCACGGTAAACCATTCTTACAAATCGCCCGCTAGTTTGAGGTAACGCCATCGATTCATAAATAAATGTGTAGACACATGTTCTATCATATTTCCTCGTCCATGCTGCCAAATCTCTAATTACTGCACCCAATCATTTGATTAGCAATTTTGTTTTAAGGGTTTTTAGAATCTTACGTGAACGCAGATATATTGTGGGAACTATGAAATCATGGTATTGACGCAGCGCTTCAGAAAGAAGTTCAGGACGGAAATCTCTTGCTGCGTTTGATAATCCATAAAAGAGAGATTTGGGGCTCCCGTCTTCATTTATGAACCTTTCAAGCAAAGAATTTCTCATGAAAGCTACAAAGCCTTCTTTACCTTGATAGTCTTTCATAAGCTTGCGGTTCTTATACATGGCTGTCTTTACATTCGTGTTCTGTTTGTGACCATCAGTCATGACCTCATACATGGCAATAAACATGCGATCGATATATCCCCGCATCTTGTAATCATCGAACATGTTAGCCATTATCGCCTTGTTTGGCCATACGATAAAGTCTCCAAGAGTATAGCAGTGCGAATACAACTCTTCAGCCATGTCAATCATTACTTTGTCGGGGTAATGGGCATCCAATGTTTTGAATCTGCGGTCAGCTATGCGTACCCCAGCAAGACGTTGGTAATGAATTATGGTCCCTATCTGATATTGACAAGAATCTAGTGTTTCAACGTTCAGATCAGGCCAGTATTCGCCAAACACAATTTCGATGATTGATTTGACTATCGCATAATTCTGAATCATGGTCGGTCCCTTTATCGGACCATACTTTTTATCTTCAAGTAGAGTATGAAAGTCAAATTTGAGAAGATTCTCAATCTTTCCTTCCAAATGCTCACCAATGAAATCCATAATTAAATTTGAGGCATATGATCCGGAGGTTTTTGACTGATGTTCCTCGGCTTTTTCATGTTCCATACGAGTTTGGCGTTCAAACCACGACTCTGTTTCAAGATTGAATTTCCAATAGTCGCAAAGACCGCTGATATAGCTTTTGCGAAAGTTCTCTTGAGAGAGTCGCCCGCATCCGAACGGTCGTCCGTTTGTACCTTTAGCATACATGCACCCATCGCATACGCTCCCGACCACACCACGCCAAGGGAAACCATCATAATCCTGGGCAATGTCGCGGTCTTCAGCCCAATTATGTATGACTCGACAAAAATAGCGGTTATGCTCATAATTCCTAGGCTGGTTGCTGAACGGCTCCTCGTCCAAAGTATAATCCGGAGCTATGGAATATGGTTGCCCTTCAAGAGTGTAACCAATAGGTCTTGACATCAATTCTAACCAATCGGTGTCCATAGAGCGAGGATGAACCAATTGCTTCATCTTCTCATCGAGGCTTCTTCTTGCAATTTCCACAAGAGTGGTTCCGTTGCCTCCGGCTTCATTTATGAAGTTGAAAACGGTCTGATTATCTCCCAGAAACATCGCAGCCGTTTCCGGGATCTGTATCATAAAAATCTGGGTGATGTCTCCGACTTTATAAACATCGAGAACTTTCAGCCATGCATTCTTGGATATGACAGCATGACGCCATTCTTCTGCTCGGGGACTGAAATTTAATCCCGTCTCATTGACACTGCCATTTTCATCGGAACAAAGTAACGCTGCGTGAGCCGATGCAATAAGAAATCGAATCTTTTGTGCCGGTCTTTGAAGTTTAGTGCTTACAGATGTGTAAAATCCTGTCCGAAGAACTTTGCCAATAGTATACATTCGATCAACGTCGATGTCGGAATCTGTATCACGGTAAAACAGCTGTAATCCGGGAAGAATCCAATTGACAATCTGTTCGAAGAATTTTCCAAGCTCGTCAGGTTCCGGTTTAGCTGGATAATGACGTTTTTGCCGATCGTAAAGCGCGCCGCTATGAATTATATATGGTTGACCATCCTTCATAGCCAACATATCGGGATCGCTTGGGTCGTCGAAAAATCCTGTCGATTCAAAAATCATCGGGAAAACTATGATTCCGCTCACATGTGCAACTCCGGCTACATACCTTGTTGGAGTGTTTTTTGTTTTGCGGATAGTATTCTCTATTTGAAAATAGCCGTTACGAACCTTCCATACCCGATGAGGCCATTCTTTAAGTACAAGTGAGCCATCGCGGCGCATAATATTATGGCGTGTCCCTTTCTCTACCATATAGAATCCTTCACCCGCAGGTTCAATATAGTTGTATCTGTCGGAGATGCAGTTCCCATGGTAATCCACCAATACCCATCCATAGCCATCATTTGCTGACCCGTATGCTATCATCAAACCATCGTCATAGTGATTGAACGACTTATAGCCCTGTTCAGGCGAGACAATCCAACGGCCTGTTCTGTCACGAAGTCCCACGCAGTCTCGCGGATCTCCCGTGCCTATAATTTCAAACGGGCCGATATTGCCTATCTTTTTATTGTAGTATCTCATGGTTTACATCTCCTGCAGTTTCATCCTGACCCAACCCTCATCAATACATGGACATTGAGCCGGTTTCATCCGGGGATCCATATTGACGGCCAATAAATAATCATAATATTTTTCCATTGGGAATGGAAGAATATTCGGTTCTTTCCCCTCTCTCAGTCGTAGAAACTCGATGGCACCGCGTTCCCATCCGGAGGATTTGATTTTCTCTGATTCCGTGTCGACATTGAGGAATAAAAGAGCGTCATCCTGATACAAGCCCTCCGTGTTGTCGAGTTTCAAAAAAAATTTCATGCGCTCAACAGCAATGTCATTAATACCGGATTCCAGAATACTAATCTTCTCACGGAGTTCATTTATTCCGAAAACAGAACGAAAGGTATAATCCTTGAATTCCATTCCTGACGGGACAGAAACTTCAATCTCATTGTATTTATTCTTCTCTTCATTCCAAGGCGAAAAGAAAAGTATGAACCTATGCTCAATGTCATGGTAGAGCGTCTCAAACGGCACATCTATCTCCAGACCACAGACTTCGCATTTCCAATGATATAATTCTCCATCAAGCAACTTCTCCTTCAATTCCGGATCGAGATCGGCAATGATGGAGTTCCATACAGTCATGGGACTGTCATAATGACAGCGAGGACACTTTATCTGTTCTTTGCTATATTCGCTCATTGGAAATTTAATCCAGGGTTGCTCGGCGTCCACTTGGAGCCGGAGGGAGGATTTATACGTAAAGATAATCAATGTTCACAAAAAACATCATGTTTTATCCAAAATTTCTCACATAAGTTGGTTAAATTAAGTCCGATTCGAAATTTAGTTAAATGGTAAATAAAAAGCTTAAATATGTTCTTTAGATTTTTCCGAATTACCATTGTGAATTACGGAATTTATGATTAAATTTGTTGAAGTATTATAAAGCCTGATGCTTTCTGGATTTAAGTTATAAAAACTCAGCACACAAAGAACCTGAAGAGTATCTCGAAGCTCATGAAAGTCAGCTGAGCAATGTACATTTATTTCCGATTGGAACCGAATATTACTCTGTGCCATAGGCTGATGAAGTGGCAAGATAATTTTCTTGAAAGATGAAATAGAAGCCACAAAAGACATCCTTGATCTATTTGATGAAGAGGATGATATTATATTTTTAGAATCAATTAAAAATTTGATACCTAAATAATTAAGAATATGACACCTAAGCAATACGAAGATTATATCGGTACATTATTCATGCAAAAAGGTTACAATGTAAATGTTAGCCCTCTATCCAACGATTGGGGACTTGATGTTGTAGCCATTAAAGATGATGAAAAAATTGGGATACAAGCAAAAATGTACGGTAAAAGTAGCAGGAGTGTCAATCGTAGGGTAATTATGGAATTATACGGTGCTTCGGCATATCAAGATTGCACTCGAACCATACTTGCTACTGATGGTGACATTCTCCCTGATGCAATCAAAGTTGCTGATAAACTCGGAATTGAAATTCTGAGAACATCTTCAGACAATGATCATGATGAGTTGCTTCAATCAGATGATAAAGTCCGTCCTAAATCTCATAATGCTGATAAAATGATGTCATTTGATGAAGCATGGGAAAAATTCATTATACCTCTCAAGGATAAAACTTTATATAATTCTCGCGGATCCAATAAAATTATAGATGTGGATTGGACAGGAATTAAAAGAATTACTTCTGAAGGCAAAAGAGGAAAAATTGATATAGAAGGGTTTAAATTGGCGTATCATGTACTTACGTCTCAGGGACAAGTCTCACGTGCCTATATTAACCAACAAGTAGATAAACGCTGTTCATCTAGTATAGTTCTTATATTAAGTCAACTCCCTTTCGTTGAACTAACTTCACCTATTGGACTACGACTGAAAGGGACATGGAAACTATAACTCAATGTATCAATCTTGCAGAGAGTTGGTTTTCTCATAGATGTTCTTGTCTATGTAAAAGTTTTGTGCTTTCTGATGAGTTCAAAGAGATGATTCAATTTTGCGAACTCAGTCTTCATTTCTATTGGAATCTTACTAGTGCGATAGAATCGCGTTAGTTTAAAAATCATCAAATAAAGAAAGTTCGGCTCAAGCCGAAAGTTCTTTTGTCATAAACGAAGATGAATACAAAACCTCCCGAAATTATCCAATGGATAATTTCGGGAGGTTTTGTATTATAACTGTCTGATAATCAGATAGTTATAGTGGAGCTGGAGAAACTTGTACCTAACACTCCAAATGCAGTTATATCAATGATTTAGATATGGGGTATCAGCAAGTGGTAACGAGATGGTAACGAAAAACTCCGTATCTCTCGACGGCTCTTATGCCGTTACTGAAATGAGGTATTCAGATAGTGCAAAGTTAGAAAAATATTCGCTTAAAATCAAGACAGAAGGTTCGTTTTAACGATTCTTATGTCGAATGTTAACATTATTAGCGGGACGCAAATGCAGGCTCAAGAATCTCCAGCTCAAGTGCTGATTCTATTTTGGAGATAGTCTCGATCGAGAGGTTTTCCGTCCCCTTCAAGACTCTTGAGATATATTGCTGCGAGCAACCCATCTTTGCCGCTAAAGATTTTTGTGTAAACCCCAGTTCTTCCATTCTGTCGAGCATCATCATGGCTATGCGTTGCGAATAGCGAAGCCACGACTTGTTCGCCATACGCCATTCAGCATTCTCCCGCCAACGTGAGGGAGTAGCGCTTTCATGCTCTTTCAGCCGTAATATTATTTCTTCTTTAGTCTTCATCGTAAACTCCTTTCTTAACTGATTTCTGCAAGATAGTCCCTGAAGGAATCCATATCTGAAATATCATTGGCAAGCAAGAAATTTCTTACCTTTTCCATTCGGGCCAACTCCACTAATGTGTGCTCCCGTTCCTGCATTGTTCGCGTCAGTTTGATTGCTCCGCCTGTTATCACATAAATTCCCGGTTCAAGTTTTATTGCATATATCCTCAGCCAGGAAGCATGACGGGGAGTGTTACGTAACCTCGCCTTTTCCTTGCCCAAAAGCATCTCTGATGTGCGGCTATTCTCTAACGGACGAAAGATTTTGTCGAGATCTGCCTCGGGAGAGATATCCATGATAAGGCATTGCAGGCGTTCGCTGTCCTCTATAGTGTCATAAATAGCCTCGTTCACATCGGTTATCTTGAAGTAAGATGCCAAATCTCCGATATTCTCCTTAAAAAAGGAACGAAGCCACACCACATCATTCCATTGGTCAAGAATGGTGTCAAGAACATTGTCGAGGCAGTTGTCATACCTTACTGCCCAGAGATTTTCGTTGTCTGTAATCCTGTCAAATTCCATGTCTGAGATTTTGTGCAAAGATAATAATTCTTTTCGAGTTTAACAACTTAAAAGTTGTATTTGTTCGGATTGAAGATTTGAAGATTTACTTAGACGAGCTGGAGTTGGCGTTTAACAGTTTCAACGGAGGTGTTCAGAAGAGCGGCCGCTTTCGAGAACGATATGATTTCATCGGCGAGGGCGCGGTAAACCATTCTTGCAAATCGTCCGGTAGTCTTTGGTATCGCCATCGATTGCTCCACCACAGCATTGAAATCCGGGAAACTTCGTTTCTTTTTCAAATATCCTTCATAGCATCTACCGGTTATTACATTATGACGGAGCATGGAATCCATGATTGTATCAATAGATATGCCATATTGTTTTTTAATGTCGGAAAGTTCCACAAGTGATATATCATGTCTTTTGACGCCGATGCGGGAAAGAAACACAGATGACGGCAATAATAGTTCGCTTGCGAAGACGTTGCATAAATTCTCTACTTCCTTTGCTTTCATATTGACTTTGAAACTCATCATTAGTTGTCCAAGCTCATGAAGCAATGCGAACCGTTTCCGCTCCGGAGTGAGATTGTCATTGACAACTATTACCGGAATATTGTCATTGGCATATCCGCTGAGTCCCTCGAAAGATTCATCCTCCGATATTTCTATGACTTTGATGCCGTTATCTTCAAGAACCTCGATAACATTGGAAATTCCATCTATACCAAGTTTTAGTATTAACCGCAATTTAGCGGCATATCCGGTTACATTCTCCGCCGATGATATATTTACCGATGGCAGCGAGAATCTGGAGGGACTTGTCCCTAACGCTCCAAATGCGCTTATATCAATCAGATACAGACTCGCCAATTACCTGTGTAACGAGTATGTAACGAATAATTTCCACCATTTTCAACGGTTCTCTTGCCGACACCCTGACAGGCTGGTTTCGTTATGCGAAGTTACGAAAATTTACGTTCGTCTGCAAGTCCGAGGGTTCGATTTAGAGAATAATAACACTGAGTGTTAAAAGGGTCCTTAATTATTCAGAAGATTTTCGGGATGCTCCAACTCCTCGACAAGAATATCGACGCAGGTACAGGGCTTATGACTTTTTCCCGTTTGAGTTGCTCGATTTTAGATTTTGGAAGCTGTCCCATACTTAACTCATGAAAGGAATGGCGCCGTAGCGACCGTTGATGTAATCTTTCTCGATGTTGCGGTCATTGCGGACCTTGTTGCCGGAATCGTCACGAAATTCCACGAGTGAATAGAGGTCGGTGGAGTCGGATTTGTCCTTCTCTGTGAACCAGATCTGGTCGCGCCGCAGATAACGGATATTGAGCAGATTCGTGTCGTGCGTAGCGAAAATCAGCTGCGCTCCCTTGGTGTTGATTCCTTTGTCCATAAACAGCCCGATGATCTTGCGTGTTAGGAAAGGATGGAGTTTCGCATCCAGCTCATCCACAATCAGAATCTTGCCGTTAAGAATGGCATCGAAAATCGGACCGGCAATCTTGATGATCTTCTTCGTTCCCTCCGATTCCATTTTATCTGTCGGGAAATTCCGTACTCCCACAATGTTGCCGTCGGGGTCATAAAGATGGTGGACCGTTTCCGATTTCATCTTCTTTTCATCACTGCTCTCCGGTTCCACATCAAGCTCCATGAAGTCAAGATTGGCCTCTCTGAAGAAACGGGTTATTTCGGACGAACCGGTCTGCTTGTTGAACAACATCTCAAGTGTCTTTCCGGCATAACCTTTCCCGTCCATTCCTGACATATATTCCATATTTGTAAACCAGTCAAGAATCGACTGCGACACTTTGCCGTTCAACTGCGCCACAAGCGAGACAAAGAGGCGGTTGTCCGGAGTGGCCGCCTGCTTGCCCATTCCTTCGGCAAAACGTGTTTTGGAAATCTTGAATTCATTACCACTGCGCAGGAACAGTTCAAACTCTCTTTCACCCGGCCTTTTCTCATAGAGCCATTCGGCGATGATGGCTTCGGCAGTGTAATCAAAGCCGTAACGGAATTTTGAACCGTTCAAGGTAAATTGGATTTCAAAGGATGTCGGCTCTTCGCCGGAGGTCATGTCAAGTGAAAATGGTTCGGCATCCAGTTTGTCTTTAGGGTTGAGCTTGACGGAATTAAGCAGCACATCGCGCATGGCTTTCAATGCTTTCAGCACATTGCTCTTGCCGCTTGAATTTGCCCCGTACATCACAGCCACAGGCAGCAATTCCTCTTCGCACGACTTTACGACAGCATTCGACAGCTCCTGAATTGAAGCCGCCTCCATGCTCAGAGTCATCTCATTTTTGAAAGACCTGAAGTTTTTGAACGTGAAGTTTACCAACATATCTTATTAGCTTATCTGCTGCAAAGATAACAATAAAATTTCATATAGGGTTTAATTTGTGAGAATATTTCTTAATTATTTCCATCAGCATACAGTATTGACGTATCCAGAGTCATCAGGCAGAGGGAGTAATCTGGAATGAGAGGCATTTCGCATGGTTGATTACGGTTCCCAAACTCTAAATTTTTTCAGTTTGGGAAACGATGTAAGACACCGTCAACTGTATACGCTAAGCACGATGCTTCGTTCCCCGCCATAATCACGGAACTCACAGAGATAGATTCCTTGCCATGTCCCGAGATTCAGTCTGCCGTTTGTAATTGGAATTGTCAGCGAGACACCTATCAGTGAAGATTTGGCATGGGCCGGCATGTCGTCCGCCCCTTCCATTGTATGGTTATAATATGGTTCATTCTCCGGCACTATATTGTCAAGAATATTGTCCATATCCGTGCGCACATCCGGATCGGCATTTTCATTGATTGTCAGGCCACAGGAGGTATGCTTCACAAATACATTCAGCAGCCCGGATTTGGGAAGCGGATTTGGAAGCCGGCGTATGATCTCGCCCGTTATTAGATGGCATCCACGTCTCATTGCCGGAATTTGGAATTCTATCTGTTGTATCATATTGTCTGTTTATTTAAGTGATAAGAGCCTATATGAGTATTAATTGGTGCTTGACCGTTTCAATGGAAGTGTTCAGCAAAGCGGCCGCTTTCGAGAACAAAATAATTTTATCAGCAAGAGCACGGTAAACCATTCTTACAAATCGCCCGCTAGTTTGAGGTAACGCCATCGATTCATAAATAAATGTGTAGACACATGTTCTATCATATTTCCTCGTCCATGCTGCCAAATCTCTAATTACTGCACCCAATCATTTGATTAGCAATTTTGTTTTAAGGGTTTTTAGAATCTTACGTGAACGCAGATATATTGTGGGAACTATGAAATCATGGTATTGACGCAGCGCTTCAGAAAGAAGTTCAGGACGGAAATCTCTTGCTGCGTTTGATAATCCATAAAAGAGAGATTTGGGGCTCCCGTCTTCATTTATGAACCTTTCAAGCAAAGAATTTCTCATGAAAGCTACAAAGCCTTCTTTACCTTGATAGTCTTTCATAAGCTTGCGGTTCTTATACATGGCTGTCTTTACATTCGTGTTCTGTTTGTGACCATCAGTCATGACCTCATACATGGCAATAAACATGCGATCGATATATCCCCGCATCTTGTAATCATCGAACATGTTAGCCATTATCGCCTTGTTTGGCCATACGATAAAGTCTCCAAGAGTATAGCAGTGCGAATACAACTCTTCAGCCATGTCAATCATTACTTTGTCGGGGTAATGGGCATCCAATGTTTTGAATCTGCGGTCAGCTATGCGTACCCCAGCAAGACGTTGGTAATGAATTATGGTCCCTATCTGATATTGACAAGAATCTAGTGTTTCAACGTTCAGATCAGGCCAGTATTCGCCAAACACAATTTCGATGATTGATTTGACTATCGCATAATTCTGAATCATGGTCGGTCCCTTTATCGGACCATACTTTTTATCTTCAAGTAGAGTATGAAAGTCAAATTTGAGAAGATTCTCAATCTTTCCTTCCAAATGCTCACCAATGAAATCCATAATTAAATTTGAGGCATATGATCCGGAGGTTTTTGACTGATGTTCCTCGGCTTTTTCATGTTCCATACGAGTTTGGCGTTCAAACCACGACTCTGTTTCAAGATTGAATTTCCAATAGTCGCAAAGACCGCTGATATAGCTTTTGCGAAAGTTCTCTTGAGAGAGTCGCCCGCATCCGAACGGTCGTCCGTTTGTACCTTTAGCATACATGCACCCATCGCATACGCTCCCGACCACACCACGCCAAGGGAAACCATCATAATCCTGGGCAATGTCGCGGTCTTCAGCCCAATTATGTATGACTCGACAAAAATAGCGGTTATGCTCATAATTCCTAGGCTGGTTGCTGAACGGCTCCTCGTCCAAAGTATAATCCGGAGCTATGGAATATGGTTGCCCTTCAAGAGTGTAACCAATAGGTCTTGACATCAATTCTAACCAATCGGTGTCCATAGAGCGAGGATGAACCAATTGCTTCATCTTCTCATCGAGGCTTCTTCTTGCAATTTCCACAAGAGTGGTTCCGTTGCCTCCGGCTTCATTTATGAAGTTGAAAACGGTCTGATTATCTCCCAGAAACATCGCAGCCGTTTCCGGGATCTGTATCATAAAAATCTGGGTGATGTCTCCGACTTTATAAACATCGAGAACTTTCAGCCATGCATTCTTGGATATGACAGCATGACGCCATTCTTCTGCTCGGGGACTGAAATTTAATCCCGTCTCATTGACACTGCCATTTTCATCGGAACAAAGTAACGCTGCGTGAGCCGATGCAATAAGAAATCGAATCTTTTGTGCCGGTCTTTGAAGTTTAGTGCTTACAGATGTGTAAAATCCTGTCCGAAGAACTTTGCCAATAGTATACATTCGATCAACGTCGATGTCGGAATCTGTATCACGGTAAAACAGCTGTAATCCGGGAAGAATCCAATTGACAATCTGTTCGAAGAATTTTCCAAGCTCGTCAGGTTCCGGTTTAGCTGGATAATGACGTTTTTGCCGATCGTAAAGCGCGCCGCTATGAATTATATATGGTTGACCATCCTTCATAGCCAACATATCGGGATCGCTTGGGTCGTCGAAAAATCCTGTCGATTCAAAAATCATCGGGAAAACTATGATTCCGCTCACATGTGCAACTCCGGCTACATACCTTGTTGGAGTGTTTTTTGTTTTGCGGATAGTATTCTCTATTTGAAAATAGCCGTTACGAACCTTCCATACCCGATGAGGCCATTCTTTAAGTACAAGTGAGCCATCGCGGCGCATAATATTATGGCGTGTCCCTTTCTCTACCATATAGAATCCTTCACCCGCAGGTTCAATATAGTTGTATCTGTCGGAGATGCAGTTCCCATGGTAATCCACCAATACCCATCCATAGCCATCATTTGCTGACCCGTATGCTATCATCAAACCATCGTCATAGTGATTGAACGACTTATAGCCCTGTTCAGGCGAGACAATCCAACGGCCTGTTCTGTCACGAAGTCCCACGCAGTCTCGCGGATCTCCCGTGCCTATAATTTCAAACGGGCCGATATTGCCTATCTTTTTATTGTAGTATCTCATGGTTTACATCTCCTGCAGTTTCATCCTGACCCAACCCTCATCAATACATGGACATTGAGCCGGTTTCATCCGGGGATCCATATTGACGGCCAATAAATAATCATAATATTTTTCCATTGGGAATGGAAGAATATTCGGTTCTTTCCCCTCTCTCAGTCGTAGAAACTCGATGGCACCGCGTTCCCATCCGGAGGATTTGATTTTCTCTGATTCCGTGTCGACATTGAGGAATAAAAGAGCGTCATCCTGATACAAGCCCTCCGTGTTGTCGAGTTTCAAAAAAAATTTCATGCGCTCAACAGCAATGTCATTAATACCGGATTCCAGAATACTAATCTTCTCACGGAGTTCATTTATTCCGAAAACAGAACGAAAGGTATAATCCTTGAATTCCATTCCTGACGGGACAGAAACTTCAATCTCATTGTATTTATTCTTCTCTTCATTCCAAGGCGAAAAGAAAAGTATGAACCTATGCTCAATGTCATGGTAGAGCGTCTCAAACGGCACATCTATCTCCAGACCACAGACTTCGCATTTCCAATGATATAATTCTCCATCAAGCAACTTCTCCTTCAATTCCGGATCGAGATCGGCAATGATGGAGTTCCATACAGTCATGGGACTGTCATAATGACAGCGAGGACACTTTATCTGTTCTTTGCTATATTCGCTCATTGGAAATTTAATCCAGGGTTGCTCGGCGTCCACTTGGAGCCGGAGGGAGGATTTATACGTAAAGATAATCAATGTTCACAAAAAACATCATGTTTTATCCAAAATTTCTCACATAAGTTGGTTAAATTAAGTCCGATTCGAAATTTAGTTAAATGGTAAATAAAAAGCTTAAATATGTTCTTTAGATTTTTCCGAATTACCATTGTGAATTACGGAATTTATGATTAAATTTGTTGAAGTATTATAAAGCCTGATGCTTTCTGGATTTAAGTTATAAAAACTCAGCACACAAAGAACCTGAAGAGTATCTCGAAGCTCATGAAAGTCAGCTGAGCAATGTACATTTATTTCCGATTGGAACCGAATATTACTCTGTGCCATAGGCTGATGAAGTGGCAAGATAATTTTCTTGAAAGATGAAATAGAAGCCACAAAAGACATCCTTGATCTATTTGATGAAGAGGATGATATTATATTTTTAGAATCAATTAAAAATTTGATACCTAAATAATTAAGAATATGACACCTAAGCAATACGAAGATTATATCGGTACATTATTCATGCAAAAAGGTTACAATGTAAATGTTAGCCCTCTATCCAACGATTGGGGACTTGATGTTGTAGCCATTAAAGATGATGAAAAAATTGGGATACAAGCAAAAATGTACGGTAAAAGTAGCAGGAGTGTCAATCGTAGGGTAATTATGGAATTATACGGTGCTTCGGCATATCAAGATTGCACTCGAACCATACTTGCTACTGATGGTGACATTCTCCCTGATGCAATCAAAGTTGCTGATAAACTCGGAATTGAAATTCTGAGAACATCTTCAGACAATGATCATGATGAGTTGCTTCAATCAGATGATAAAGTCCGTCCTAAATCTCATAATGCTGATAAAATGATGTCATTTGATGAAGCATGGGAAAAATTCATTATACCTCTCAAGGATAAAACTTTATATAATTCTCGCGGATCCAATAAAATTATAGATGTGGATTGGACAGGAATTAAAAGAATTACTTCTGAAGGCAAAAGAGGAAAAATTGATATAGAAGGGTTTAAATTGGCGTATCATGTACTTACGTCTCAGGGACAAGTCTCACGTGCCTATATTAACCAACAAGTAGATAAACGCTGTTCATCTAGTATAGTTCTTATATTAAGTCAACTCCCTTTCGTTGAACTAACTTCACCTATTGGACTACGACTGAAAGGGACATGGAAACTATAACTCAATGTATCAATCTTGCAGAGAGTTGGTTTTCTCATAGATGTTCTTGTCTATGTAAAAGTTTTGTGCTTTCTGATGAGTTCAAAGAGATGATTCAATTTTGCGAACTCAGTCTTCATTTCTATTGGAATCTTACTAGTGCGATAGAATCGCGTTAGTTTAAAAATCATCAAATAAAGAAAGTTCGGCTCAAGCCGAAAGTTCTTTTGTCATAAACGAAGATGAATACAAAACCTCCCGAAATTATCCAATGGATAATTTCGGGAGGTTTTGTATTATAACTGTCTGATAATCAGATAGTTATAGTGGAGCTGGAGAAACTTGTACCTAACACTCCAAATGCAGTTATATCAATGATTTAGATATGGGGTATCAGCAAGTGGTAACGAGATGGTAACGAAAAACTCCGTATCTCTCGACGGCTCTTATGCCGTTACTGAAATGAGGTATTCAGATAGTGCAAAGTTAGAAAAATATTCGCTTAAAATCAAGACAGAAGGTTCGTTTTAACGATTCTTATGTCGAATGTTAACATTATTAGCGGGACGCAAATGCAGGCTCAAGAATCTCCAGCTCAAGTGCTGATTCTATTTTGGAGATAGTCTCGATCGAGAGGTTTTCCGTCCCCTTCAAGACTCTTGAGATATATTGCTGCGAGCAACCCATCTTTGCCGCTAAAGATTTTTGTGTAAACCCCAGTTCTTCCATTCTGTCGAGCATCATCATGGCTATGCGTTGCGAATAGCGAAGCCACGACTTGTTCGCCATACGCCATTCAGCATTCTCCCGCCAACGTGAGGGAGTAGCGCTTTCATGCTCTTTCAGCCGTAATATTATTTCTTCTTTAGTCTTCATCGTAAACTCCTTTCTTAACTGATTTCTGCAAGATAGTCCCTGAAGGAATCCATATCTGAAATATCATTGGCAAGCAAGAAATTTCTTACCTTTTCCATTCGGGCCAACTCCACTAATGTGTGCTCCCGTTCCTGCATTGTTCGCGTCAGTTTGATTGCTCCGCCTGTTATCACATAAATTCCCGGTTCAAGTTTTATTGCATATATCCTCAGCCAGGAAGCATGACGGGGAGTGTTACGTAACCTCGCCTTTTCCTTGCCCAAAAGCATCTCTGATGTGCGGCTATTCTCTAACGGACGAAAGATTTTGTCGAGATCTGCCTCGGGAGAGATATCCATGATAAGGCATTGCAGGCGTTCGCTGTCCTCTATAGTGTCATAAATAGCCTCGTTCACATCGGTTATCTTGAAGTAAGATGCCAAATCTCCGATATTCTCCTTAAAAAAGGAACGAAGCCACACCACATCATTCCATTGGTCAAGAATGGTGTCAAGAACATTGTCGAGGCAGTTGTCATACCTTACTGCCCAGAGATTTTCGTTGTCTGTAATCCTGTCAAATTCCATGTCTGAGATTTTGTGCAAAGATAATAATTCTTTTCGAGTTTAACAACTTAAAAGTTGTATTTGTTCGGATTGAAGATTTGAAGATTTACTTAGACGAGCTGGAGTTGGCGTTTAACAGTTTCAACGGAGGTGTTCAGAAGAGCGGCCGCTTTCGAGAACGATATGATTTCATCGGCGAGGGCGCGGTAAACCATTCTTGCAAATCGTCCGGTAGTCTTTGGTATCGCCATCGATTGCTCCACCACAGCATTGAAATCCGGGAAACTTCGTTTCTTTTTCAAATATCCTTCATAGCATCTACCGGTTATTACATTATGACGGAGCATGGAATCCATGATTGTATCAATAGATATGCCATATTGTTTTTTAATGTCGGAAAGTTCCACAAGTGATATATCATGTCTTTTGACGCCGATGCGGGAAAGAAACACAGATGACGGCAATAATAGTTCGCTTGCGAAGACGTTGCATAAATTCTCTACTTCCTTTGCTTTCATATTGACTTTGAAACTCATCATTAGTTGTCCAAGCTCATGAAGCAATGCGAACCGTTTCCGCTCCGGAGTGAGATTGTCATTGACAACTATTACCGGAATATTGTCATTGGCATATCCGCTGAGTCCCTCGAAAGATTCATCCTCCGATATTTCTATGACTTTGATGCCGTTATCTTCAAGAACCTCGATAACATTGGAAATTCCATCTATACCAAGTTTTAGTATTAACCGCAATTTAGCGGCATATCCGGTTACATTCTCCGCCGATGATATATTTACCGATGGCAGCGAGAATCCTGACAGGGTTCCGCAAAACTGTTCCACTTCGAGATAGCGTTCCAGTTCCTCGCGTACACGCTCACGAATGGCAATAGATCTCTTCTCAGGAAATTTAGCGTCTTTACGGAACATGACACGGTCAACCTCAACAGTGAACGGGCGGAAGAAATAATCCGGTTTCACCCCTAATGCCGAACTAAAAGCCAGCAACATCCGGCTGTCAGGCATAGTCTGCCCCTTCTCATATTTGTTGATTGCCTGTCGGGTGACGGCAGGAGTAAGTAAACCGCCAAGTTCTTCCATTGACAGTCCCTTCATCTGACAGGCCTGACTCAGCCTTCGTCCGAATATGTTATCGCGGTCTTTATTCATATCTCAGAAATTTCAGTTGACAACTGATAATAATTAATCTTTATTTGTCAACCACCGAACACTGTAAAATATTCCTGATAAACAAAAGATACTACGTGAGATACCTCAGTTCTGATTACGGGTATTACAGTTGATATATTTGTGAATAAATCAACTATGAGTATATTTCAACTATAATATTTCAACTCTTTTACCCCAAATTATCGGTAACGACATTGTTTAGTAGCGATTTGTAGTTGTTCGGTATTCCGTGCGGTTTACTGAGCATTTTTGCGCTGGAGGTGGACAGCGAGAGATTGAGCGGGCTACCGTGTTGTCGGCGGTTATGCCGTCAAAAGGTGACGGTGAGCCGTGGTTCACTGACACCTTTTGTCCGCATCTCGCCTATGGGTCATGGCGGAACACCGAGAAACGTCTGCGCATTCTCAGAGACAAGCATCCGCTACGCTACCGCAGCCTCCGAGACTTTCAGCCTTTCTCCGTGTTCTGGTTCGCCATGATTGTATAAGGATTTTTTCGCCCGCCCAATCACTCGCTGTCCGGGAATGGCGGCACTCGACATAGACTGCGACCGGCTGACTTCCGGTGTTGTCATCCTGTCACTGACTATGCTGGTCTTGCCGTTCTGTACCATCTTTCTATTAAACCATTGGGGATTTATTTTCATCGCTGATTATGTGGCTGTACGTTTTCACCGTCCCGGATTCGATGCTCCTGATTATTGTCCAATCAACCAACGATTTCAACTTGCTTGCCTTATGAAACGTGCGGCGCCGGAGATATTCTTATTGCTTTGTAATGAAAAATCTCCACAGCTCCCTGCGGTCGGTAGTATTTTTTATTCCAAGGCCGAACATCTCCTTTTCGCGCCTCACGCTCTTTGGGTGTCAAGCAAGCGAAACCGATGGTGATATACAAATAAAAAAACATCGCAACATGAAATCTGAAAGATTCGCGGCTCCAAAAATCTACACTCGCCGCAAAACTAACAGCCACATAAATAGTCAAGGCAAAGCTTCCAGCCTCAGGTTCAACCAAATAAAAAAAGTAATCCTTTGGTTGGTGGGGATAATCGGAGCAATCATAGGTCTGACATTGTGGGCGTTCCTCCGACCGATATTCCGAGGCGTAGGCTGGGTAATATCAATCATCAGCGCACTTGCGATAATTTATTGGATTTTAACACTCTAAAAACATACGACTATGAAATCATCTGAAAACTTTATCGAGGCTATCCGCAAAAATCTCGATAGCCGTGCGGAGAGTGACAGTCTGTTCGCCATACGCTATGCCGACCCCTCCAAGAGCGTTGAGGAGTGCTGTCAGTTCATACTCAACGAAGTCAAGCGTCAGGGCGTGGCGGTTATGACGGTATAACCGTCCGCGATAGCGTATTGACGAATATCGTGTTATTGATGTATTTTTG
>OHAJ01000968.1_pt1 | contig 21382 bp, 19 predicted proteins | sample 1577101 | NCBI WGS metagenome assembly OHAJ01 (sample SAMEA3541531, study PRJEB24748) | human gut metagenome | biome: human gut; feature: human-associated habitat; material: faeces | place: China | collected 2012
ACAGGGATAAAACCGAAACTCTGGTAGAAGTTTTGCAGATGCGCCTGCGCCCCGAGGTAAACAGGCTTATCAGGCCAGTGATGCGTGCAGGTGTCGAGGGTTTTACTCATCAGTTGCTGCCCCACTTTTTCGCCACGCAACGCTTCACTGACAATCACCCGACCAATAACGACCGGCTCAAGATCATCATCACTTTTCAGAATCCTCGCATATGCCACCAGTTCATCATTTTTCCAACCGAGAATATGGCGATTATCCCCCCTCAAATCATCACCATCGATATCCTGATAAGGGCAATTCTGCTCGACAACAAACACCGCGCAACGCAGTTGTAATAAGGCATAAAGCTGGGAAACCGATAATTCAGAGTGATGCAGATCTTGCCATTCAATCATAATGCTCTCCTTTTAGATGTATGCCTTATACTAGCCGGAATATTTTTTGAAACGTGATGAACTCATGGAATTAATTTTTTTAGGTACTTCAGCCGGTGTGCCAACCCGTACGCGCAATGTCACGGCAATATTGCTTAACCTGCAACATCCGACCCAGAGCGGACTTTGGTTGTTTGACTGCGGTGAAGGCACCCAGCATCAGCTACTGCATACCGCCTTTAACCCTGGAAAACTGGACAAGATTTTTATCAGTCACCTTCATGGCGATCATCTTTTTGGTTTACCCGGCTTGCTGTGCAGTCGTTCTATGTCAGGCATTATCCAACCCTTAACGATTTATGGTCCGCAAGGTATCCGTGAATTTGTGGAAACCGCGCTGCGGATTAGCGGCTCATGGACCGATTATCCGCTGGAAATTGTCGAAATTGGCGCTGGCGAAATTCTCGATGATGGCCTGCGCAAAGTGACCGCTTATCCAATGGAACACCCACTGGAATGCTATGGCTATCGTATTGAAGAACATGATAAACCGGGTGCATTAAATGCCCAGGCATTAAAAGCTGCTGGCGTACCGCCTGGCCCACTGTTTCAGGAATTAAAAGCGGGCAAAACAATCATGCTGGAAGATGGAAGGCAGATTAACGGCGCAGATTACTTAGCTGCTCCAGTGCCAGGTAAAGCGCTCGCTATTTTCGGCGATACCGGCCCCTGCGATGCCGCACTTGACCTGGCTAAAGGTGTCGATGTCATGGTGCACGAAGCGACGCTGGATATAACCATGGAAGCCAAAGCCAATAGTCGCGGCCATAGCTCTACACGCCAGGCTGCGACACTAGCTCGTGAGGCTGGAGTCGGTAAGCTAATCATTACCCACGTCAGCTCGCGCTATGATGACAAAGGTTGTCAGCACCTGTTACGTGAATGCAGGTCAATTTTCCCGGCGACTGAACTGGCGAATGATTTCACCGTGTTTAACGTTTAACTCTGCTTATTATTAAAAACAGGGTGAAACTTGCCCTGTTATCGCAACCCGCGCTACATATATCCACCCACACGGGCATATTGAGCGATTTTTGATATTTATTCATCTCCTTACGCACTATATTCAGAGCAATAAGTTGCCTCTTTTTATCTTCATTCAGCACAACCTTTGCAACTAAAAGGAGCCTATGATGGTTACAGTTGTCAGCAATTATTGTCAATTATCTCAAACGCAACTCAGTCAGACATTTGCAGAAAAATTTACTGTGACCGAGGAATTACTGCAGTCTTTAAAAAAAACAGCGTTATCCGGAGATGAAGAAAGCATTGAGTTACTGCATAATATTGCGTTAGGTTATGATGAATTTGGAAAAAAAGCTGAAGATATTCTTTACCATATTGTTAGAAACCCAACAAATGAGACCCTATCGATTATCCGACTTATCAAAAATGCTTGTTTAAAATTATATAATCTGGCACATATCGCAACCAACTCCCCCTCAAATCACATGATTCAGATGATCTCCTGTTCAAAAAACTATTCTCCCCTTCGAAATTAATGACAATTATCGGTGATGAAATTCCTCTTATATCTGAAAAACAGTCGCTTTCAAAGGTGCTTTTAAATGATGAGAATAATGAACTGAGTGATGGTACAAACTTCTGGGATAAAAATCGTCAATTAACCACAGATGAAATAGCTTGCTATCTTCAGAAGATCGCCGCTAATGCAAAAAATACTCAAGTCAATTATCCTACTGGTCTCTACGTCCCCTACTCCACCAGAACTCACCTGGAAGACGCTCTCAATGAAAATATTAAGAGCGATCCATCATGGCCGAATGAAGTCCAGTTATTCCCCATAAATACTGGCGGACACTGGATATTAGTTTCGCTACAGAAAATAGTAAATAAAAAAAATAATAAACTACAAATAAAATGCGTCATATTCAACTCATTGCGTGCACTAGGCCATGATAAAGAAAATTCACTTAAGCGTGTCATTAATAGTTTTAATTCTGAACTCATGGGAGAAATGTCGAATAATAATATAAAAGTTCATTTAAATGAACCAGAGATAATATTTTTACATGCCGATCTTCAGCAATACTTAAGCCAAAGTTGCGGTGCATTTGTGTGCATGGCAGCCCAGGAAGTGATTGAACAAAGGGAAAGCAATTCTGACAGCGCCCCCTATACGTTATTAAAAAACTATGCTGACAGATTTAAAAAATATTCAGCAGAAGAGCAGTACGAAATTGATTTTCAACATCGACTGGCAAACAGAAATTGTTATTTAGATAAATATGGCGATGCAAATATCAATCATTATTATAGAAACTTAGAAATAAAACACTCACAACCCAAAAATAGAGCATCCGGCAAAAGAGTGAGTTAACATCATTGTTAATTAATTCGACCAGTCAGCAAATATGCTGACTGGTCGAACATAGTTTGCTAAACAGTCATCATTGACTGATGTCAGTCACACCATCTGCCAGTTCAATCTACGGGTATTTCCAGCGTATCGCGGCACGCGATTGCTGGTCTGTTGATGTAGTGGATTGTAGTTGCTGACTTTTCTTACCCTCAGATTTCTGCCCCACTTGTCAATTCAATCTGCCAATAAATAACATAATTATATTTTTATTCCTCACAGAAATTCCTTTTTAAAAATAGCGAACCCACTGTAAAAAACACTTTTTGTATATCTCTACCAAGCGTAATAAAATAAACGCTCATAATTCATTATAAATAATAAGGAAATAACGCCTTTTATTGATAATTTACATATGAAAAAAATTTTCCTTTTGTTATATTATTTCTGTTTTCACTCCCTCTGATTATTTTTACCAACCCTGGGTCACTGCATTATCGCCAACGCCCCGACACGTAAGTCCTGGGCAATTAGAAAAAACAGTTCGTTATCTTACACAAACTGTGCATCCACGTAATGCCGGCAATATTGATAATCTGAATAGGTCCGCAGAGTATATAAAAGAGTTCTTTGTCAGTAGCGGTGCCAGAGTTACCGCGCAGGGCGTCCCCGATTGGCTATTACGACTCTGCGCCTGGAAGCCAGAATTACCCTTACCCGGCAATGTCCTGGCTTTATCCCGATCGGGGAGACTTTATTGCTGTGGTCGGCAGAATGCAGGATATCAACGCCGTTCGTCAGGTAAAAGCGGCATTGTTGTCATCCCGGGATTTATCTGTTTATTCTATGAATGCCCCAGGGTTTATTCCCGGTATTGATTTTTCTGATCACCTTAATTATTGGCAACACGATATTCCCGCCGTAATGATTACTGACACCGCTTTTTATCGTAATAAACAATACCACTTGCCCGGTGATACCGCAGACAGATTGAATTATCAGAAAATGGCTCAGGTGGTGGATGGTGTTATAACCTTGTTATACAACAGTAAATAATAAAAATTTCTCGAGGCGGGTCCAGAAACAGCGACATGTACATTTTATTTTCCCTCGTCTGTTTTAAGATGCGAAACATAAAATTCAATGGAGGAAAAATAAATGGGAATGATTGGCTATTTTGCAGAAATTGACTCAGAAAAGATTAACCAACTGCTTGAGTCTACTGAAAAACCTTTGATGGATAATATACATGACACGCTTTCAGGATTACGCCGACTGGATATTGATAAACGCTGGGATTTTTTACACTTTGGGCTGACAGGCACCTCTGCTTTTGATCCCGCGAAGAATGATCCGCTGAGTCGTGCCGTGCTTGGTGAACACAGCCTCGAAGATGGCATAGATGGCTTCCTGGGATTGACCTGGAATCAGGAATTAGCCGCGACAATCGACCGACTGGAATCACTGGATCGAAGTGAGCTGCGTAAACAGTTTTCCATTAAGCGACTCAATGAAATGGAGATTTATCCGGGAGTGACCTTTTCAGAAGAGTTAGAGGGGCAACTCTTTGCCTCGATCATGCTTGATATGGAAAAGCTGATTAGCGCGTATCGACGTATGCTGCGACAAGGGAATCATGCGCTGACGGTTATTGTTGGGTGATGGTGTCAGAGCGCCAAAAAAAACCGCCGAACATGTCGGCGGCTTTCTGACTTACAAACTAACAGATTACATCAGCGGCATTGCTAACCGCACAATGCTAATCAGCGGTTGTGGCCATACACCCAGCACCAGTACCAACAGTGCAGAGATCAGCACAACGATACCGCCCGCGCTGTACTGCCAGTTTGATGGTGCATCGCGACCCGGTTGTTCCGGGGCGTGAAGATACAGGCTCACCGCCACGCGCAGGTAGTAGTAGAGGCCGATTGCCGAACCGACAACCACGGCACCCACCAGCCACCACAAGTGTGCCTGGACACCGACCGCCAGCACGTAGAACTTACCGATAAAGCCCAGCGTCATCGGGATACCGGCCAGAGACAGCATCATCACCGTCATCACTGCCGCGAGGATCGGACGATGCCAGAACAGACCGCGGTAAGAGAACAGGGAATCAGCATCCGGGCCACGATACGGGCTGGACATCAGGCTGACCACGCCGAACGCGCCGAGGCTGCTGAACAGATAACCGGCCAGGTAAACCCCTACCGCTTCCATCGACATCTCGCCGGTTTGCAGCGCAATCAGCGCTACCAGCAGATAGCCGAGGTGAGAGATAGATGAGTAACCGAGCAGACGTTTGATATTGGTCTGGCTCAGCGCCATCAGGTTACCGAAGATGATGGAGGCAAAGGCGATAATCGCCAGCACCACGCGAATCGCTTCGCTGTCACCCACCGGTGCGTAGAGGAACAGACGCATCACCACACCGAAGATAGCGATTTTGCTCGCCGTCGCCAGGAAAGTGGAAACCGGCGCAGGCGCGCCCTGGTATACGTCTGGCGTCCACAGGTGGAACGGCACCAGAGAGAGTTTGAAGCCGAGGCCAACAATCATCAGGCCGAAACCTGCCAGCAACAGCGGCTCGTTGAGCATACCGTCGCCAAGGTTTTTACCCAACGCGACAAACGACAGGTCGCCAGACTGCGCATACACCAGCGCCATACCAAACAGCAGGAAAGAAGACGCTGCGGCAGAAAGGATGGTGTATTTGATACTGGCTTCCAGTGAACGTTTCTGGCGGAAAGCGTAACCGACCAGGCCAAACAGCGGCAAAGAGATCAGTTCGATACCGAGGAACAGAGACGCCAGATGGTTGGCATTCGCCAGCAGGATCCCGCCCAGCGCGGCAATTAACACCAACAGGTAGAACTCATCCTTGTTGTCGTTATAGCCTTCAAGCCACGGGTAGGCGAAAGTACAGGTGGCGAGGCTCGCCAACAATACCAGCCCGGTGTAAAGCATGGCGAAACCATCAACGCGCATCAGCGGCGTAACGTCCATAGCGCCCGCCTGGCCAACAAACCAGAGCGAAACCAGCGCCGCGTTAAGCCCAATAACCGAGAGCGTAGCGTTGAGGAAATGATTGCGTCGCCACGCAATGGAGAGCATCACAACCACCACCGTCAAGCCGACGATCAGCAACGGTAGCAGTGCGATCAGGTTTTGTGGAGTTATTGTCATGGCGATTTACGGCCTTGTAGTAGTAACGGAATTAACAAACCACTGCTGGATATTGCCAATCGCGGAGTGCGAGGTATCCAGAATCGGCTGCGGATAGAAGCCCAGCAGTACCAGCAGCACCACCAGCAACAGGATCATAAACAGCTCACGCAGCGACATCCCTGGCAGTTCCTGGCTGGCAATCTGGCTTTTCGCTTTACCGAAGTAAGCGCGATGTAACATCGCCAGCGAATAAACAGATGCAAAGACCAGCCCAAAGGTAGAGATAACGGTAATCACCGGTACAATCTGGAAGCTGCCGAACAGAATCATAAATTCGCCGACGAAGTTACCGGTGCCAGGCATCCCAAGCGTTGCCACCGCAAAGAACAGCGACAGTGCTGGCAGCCATTTCATCTTGCTCCACAGACCGCCCATCATGCGCATGTCGCGGGTATGGATACGTTCATAAAGCTGACCACAAAGAATAAACAGACCCGCCGCCGACAAACCGTGCGCAATCATCTGGATTACCGCGCCCTGGTAGGCCAACTGGCTGCCGGTGTAGATAGCAATCAGCACGAAGCCCATGTGGGAAACCGAGGTGTAGGCGATCAGACGTTTGATATCGGTCTGGGCGAAGGCCATCCACGCACCGTAGAAGATGCCGATAACACCCAGCCACATAGCAATTGGCGCGAACTCTGCCGACGCGTTCGGGAACAGCGGCAGGGAGAAACGCAGCAAACCGTAAGCGGCAGTTTTCAGCAAGATCCCCGCGAGGTCAACGGAACCGGCGGTCGGAGCCTGGGAGTGCGCATCCGGCAGCCAGCCATGCAGCGGAACCACCGGCATTTTGACTGCGAAGGCGATGAAGAAGCCCAGCATTAACAGGTATTCCACACCACTGGACATTGGCGTATTCAGCAGCTCTTCATAGTTGAAGGTCCAGACGCCGGTCGCATTGTAGTGAACAAAAACCAGCGCCAGGATGGCAATCAACATCACCAGGCCACTCGCCTGGGTGTAAATGAAGAACTTGGTTGCCGCCGTGATACGCGTTTTACCGTCAGAGGCTTTATGCCCCCACAGTGCGATCAGGAAGTACATCGGCACCAGCATCATTTCCCAGAAGAAGAAGAACAGGAACATGTCGATGGCAAGGAACACGCCGATAACGCCGCCCAGGATCCACATCAGGTTGAGGTGGAAGAAGCCCTGATATTTTTCGATCTCTTTCCACGAACATAGTACCGCCAGCACACCGAGCAGACCGGTCAGCACGACCATCAGCAGCGACAGCCCGTCAATGGCGAGATGAATAGAGATACCAAAACGCGGGATCCACGGCATGTCGAATTCAGACTGCCACTGCGGAATTCCGGCGGATTGCGTCAGTGAATAACCGCCCTGCAACCACAGTTGCAGCGACAGCGCCAGCGTCAATCCCATGGTGATCAGCGCGATCCAGCGTGGCACCTTGACGCCAAAGCGTTCGGTCTGCCAGCACAGGAAGCCGCCAATAAAGGGAATTAATATTAGCCAGGGTAGTAACATGGCGATCTTTATTCCTTGTAAAAGTCCCGTCAGGACCGGATTTTCAACGAATTCTCACGACAGAAAATTCTCTTCGGACTGGGGGTAGTGTCGGATGCACCGCGAAGGCGGCTTATCCGACCTACGTTCTTATATGCCCAGGGGCAATCCCACAATCCTTAACTCAACGCAGTACCATCAACAGTGCCAGCACCACGACCGCACCGATGCTCATGGATGCCACATACCAGCGCAGATAGCCGTTCTCACTTAACAGCAGACCTTTACCTGCAAAGCGGGAAAGGACAGCCGGGATGTTCATCATTGAGTTCAGCGGATCGCGTTTCAGCAACCAGGCAATACCCAGGAACGGCTTGACGAACACTTTGTCATACAGCCAGTCAAATCCCCAGGCGTTGTACCACCAGGTGCCCAGCAGACGGCCCGGCGCACTGTTGGCGATGGAGGTCACCAGAGTACGTTTACCCAGCCACAGCCAGGCTGCCAGCAGAATGCCGACCACCGCGACCACGCCAGAGGTAATTTCCAGGGTCAACATGCTGCCGTGCGCCAGTTCCGTCGTTTGCGGAAGCACGCCCTGCAGCGGCGGTACAATCAGTGCGCCAACGAAGGTGGAAAGGATCAGCAGCACAATCAGCGGCAGGCTGTGAGTTACCCCTTTCACGGCGTGAGCGTGAATTTGTTCTTTTCCGTGGAAGACGATGAAAATCATACGGAAGGTGTAGAGCGAGGTCATAAACGCACCGACCAGACCTGCCACCATCAGATTGATATGACCATTCGCCATCGCACCCGCGAGGATCTCATCCTTACTGAAGAAGCCCGCAGTGGCCAGCGGTAGTGCCGACAGTGCTGCGCCGCCCACCAGGAAGCAGAGATAAACCAGCGGAATAGATTTACGCAGACCGCCCATCTTGAAGATGTTCTGTTCGTGATGGCAGGCCAGAATGACGGAACCGGATGCCAGGAACAGCAGCGCTTTAAAGAACGCGTGAGTCATCAAGTGGAAAATCGCCGCATCCCATGCCTGCACGCCAAGCGCGAGGAACATGTAGCCAATCTGGCTCATGGTAGAGTAAGCGAGAACACGTTTGATGTCGGTCTGTACCAGCGCGGCAAAACCGGCCAGCAGCAGCGTAACCGCCCCGACAATACCCACCAGATGCAGAACTTCCGGCGTCATCAGGAACAGGCCGTGGGTACGGGCGATCAGGTAGACACCCGCGGTTACCATCGTTGCGGCGTGGATCAGCGCGGAGACAGGCGTCGGGCCCGCCATCGCGTCAGCAAGCCATGTCTGCAACGGCAACTGCGCAGATTTACCGACCGCACCGCCCAGCAGCATCAGCGTCGCCCACATCAGTATGTTATTGCCGTCAGCAAAGTGCGCTGGTGCCAGTTCCACCATTTCGCGGAAGTTCAGGGTGCCCAGTTCGTTGTAAAGAATGAACAGTGCGAAAGCGAGGAAAACGTCACCCACACGGGTCACGACGAACGCTTTCATTGCCGCTGCGCCATTCTTCGGATCGGTGTAATAGAAACCGATCAGCAGATAGGAGCACAGGCCCACGCCTTCCCAGCCGAGGTACATCAGCAGCAGGTTGTCGGCAAGCACCAGAACTACCATGCTGGCGATGAACAGGTTGGTGTAGGCGAAGAAGCGAGAGTAGCCCTCTTCACCGCGCATGTACCAGGAGGCGTACATGTGGATCAGGAAACCCACACCAGTGACCACCGAGAGCATGGTCAGCGACAGGCCGTCCAACACCAGGTTAAAACCGATGTTAAAGTCGCCTACCGACATCCACGTCCACAGCGGCTGGCTGTATGCCTGCTCGCCGTTAGCGAAGAAATCAACGCCGATAAAGGCGGTTACCAGCGCCGCCAGGCCCACAGAGCCAACGCCGACGATCGCCGAAACGTTTTCAGACCAGCGCCCACGGGAGAACGCCAGCAGGACGAAGCCAATCAATGGCAAAATAATGGTTAATGCAAGCATGTTCATCCGCGCATCTCACTTACTGAATCGATGTTCAGGTTCTGGCGACGACGGTGAAGTTGCAGCAGCAGCGCAAGGCCGATACTCGCTTCTGCCGCCGCGAGGCTGATGGCGAGAATGTACATCACCTGACCGTCGGTCTGGCCCCAGTAGCTTCCGGCGACCACAAAGGCCAGCGCGGAGGCGTTAATCATGATTTCCAGACCAATCAGCATAAACAGCAGATTGCGACGGATAACCAGACCGGTTAAGCCAAGAACGAATAAGATTGCCGCGAGGATCAGTCCATGTTGTAAGGGGATCATGCGTGCTCCTCCGTTTTTCTTTTCGCGCTGTCGTCTTTACGATTGCTCAGCACTTCACCCGCACGCTCTTCACGACCGACGTGGAAGGCCACAACCAGACCCGCGAGCAGCAGCATAGAAGCCAGTTCCACCGCCAGTACGTAAGGCCCAAACAGCGTAATACCCACTGCTTTAGCACTGATTGGCGTACCGTCGATACCCTGATCGTTAACACCGAGGATGGCGTAAACAATCACCACCAGCATGATGGCCGACAAAATTGCCGGGCCAATCCACACCTGCGGTTTCAGCCACTGGCGTTCCTGTTCGATTTCTGAACCGCCCAGGTTGAGCATCATCACTACGAACACGAACAGCACCATAATGGCACCCGCGTAGACGATAATTTCCAGCGCACCGGCGAAGTAAGCGCCCAGTGAGAAGAACACCCCGGAAATCGCCAGCAGCGAAATAATCAGGTACAGCAGTGCGTGTACCGGATTGGTATGGGTGATCACTCGCAAGGTCGCAAGTATGGCTATCAGGCCACAGATATAAAAAGCGAACTCCATTGCCCCTCTCCTTACGGTAACAGGCTCTTGACGTCGATAGGCTTGGCTTCGTTCTCTGCTTCGCCCTTATCTTTGCCGTCGATTGCCATACCTGCCATCCGGTAGAAGTTATATTCCGGGTATTTGCCCGGACCGGAGATCAGCAGATCCTCTTTTTCGTAAACCAGATCCTGGCGCTTGTATTCCCCCATTTCGAAATCCGGGGTTAACTGAATCGCCGTGGTCGGACAGGCTTCTTCGCACAGACCACAGAAAATGCAGCGTGAGAAGTTGATGCGGAAAAATTCCGGATACCAGCGACCGTCTTTGGTTTCTGCTTTTTGCAGCGAGATACAGCCGACCGGGCAGGCTACCGCACAGAGGTTACAGGCTACGCAACGCTCTTCGCCGTCCGGGTCGCGGGTCAGAACGATACGACCACGATAACGGGGCGGCAGATAGACCGGCTCTTCCGGGTACATTCGCGTTTCGCGTTTGGCGAACGCGTGCAGGCCGATCATCCAGATACTACGAACCTGGGTGCCGAAACCTACTAACAATTCTTTTAAGGTCATGGTCTTATTGCCCCTTATTGCGCCTGCCAGAGAATGACAGCCGCCGTTACCAGCAAGTTGATCAGCGTCAGCGGCAGGCAGATTTTCCAGCCGAAGGACATTACCTGGTCATAACGCGGACGCGGTAACGACGCACGAATCAAAATGAACATCATCATAAAGAACGCGGTTTTCAGCGCGAACCAGATGAATGGCGGTAACAACGGGCCTTGCCAGCCACCGAAAAACAGCGTCACCATCAATGCAGAGATGGTCACAATCCCGATGTACTCACCCACGAAGAACAGACCGAACTTCATACCGGAATATTCAATGTGGTAACCATCCGCCAGTTCCTGCTCGGCTTCCGGCTGGTCAAACGGGTGACGGTGACATACCGCCACGCCCGCGATGGCAAAGGTAATAAAACCAAAGAATTGCGGGATAACGTTCCACACATGCGCCTGGCTGTTGACGATGTCGGTCATGTTGAATGAACCGGCCTGCGCCACCACGCCCATCAGGGAAAGCCCGAGGAACACTTCGTAGCTCAGGGTCTGCGCAGAAGCACGCATCGCACCCAGCAACGAGTATTTGTTGTTACTTGACCAGCCCGCAAACAGCACCGCGTAAACCGCCAGACCTGCCATCATCAGGAAGAACAAAATCCCGATGTTCAGGTCGGCAACCACCCAACCCGGACTGACTGGCACAATCGCAAAGGCCAGCAGCAGCGAGGTAAAGGCAATCATCGGTGCCAGGGTAAAGATGACGCGATCCGAGAATTTCGGGATCCAGTCTTCTTTAAAGAACATTTTGATCATGTCCGCAACCAGCTGGAGCGAACCGCCCCAGCCAACACGGTTAGGTCCGTAACGGTTCTGGAACAGACCCAGCAGGCGACGTTCGCCAAAGCTCATGAATGCCCCGCAGGTGACAACCACCAGCAGGATCACCACCGCTTTGAGGATGGTCAGCAGGATCTCAATCAGTTCCGGTGATATCCAACTCATTGTTGTGCCTCCTTGAGATCCTCAAGATGCGCGCCAGCCAGCACCGGAGCAATACCGGACATACCCATCGGCAAGCCCACCTGCCCTGCCGTCAGCCCTTCAGCGATTTCAACCGGCAGCGTGACCGTGTTGCCATCGTAACTAAAGGAGACGTGTGTACCTGCGTTCACACCTAACTTCGCGGCATCCGCTGGGTTGAGTTTGATGTACGGCTGCGGCATACGGCTCTGGAAGACCGGAGCACGCTGTGACAATTCATCGCTGCCAAACAGGTGGTAATACGGCGCGATACGCCATTTCCCGTCCTGCGGCTGGAAGCGTGCCGGTACGCTGGTGAAGTAATCCAGACCATTTTCGCTGGTTTCAAACAGACGCACGCCCGGATCGCCAAAGCGCAGTTTGCCGCCCACTTCGTCCTGGAATTTGTTCCACGCCTGCGGGGAGTTCCAGCCCGGCGCCCAGGCAAACGGCACTTGCGAACGGTGCGCAGTCGGCTGGTTGTTACCTTCCATCGAGAAGGTGAACATGGTGTCAATATCCTGCGGCTGACGCGGCTCATGAACGCTGATATTGGCGCGCATGGCGGTACGACCGCTGTAACGGTGCGGTTCACGGGCCAGTTTCTGCCCACGAATACGGAATGTCGCATCCGGCGCAGCATCTTTGATACCTGCCAGTTCCGGGATTTTCGCCACAACAGCGTCAATCACATGGTCGAGCTGCGTCCAGTCCACTTCACGGCTCAGCAGGGTGCTGTGCAGCGAGTGTAACCAGCGCCAGCTTTCCAGCATGACAGTTTTGCTGTCGTAATAAGCAGGATCGTAAACCTGGAAGAAACGTTGGGCGCGGCCTTCGTTGTTGATCACCGTACCGTCGCTTTCAGCAAAGCTGGCAGCAGAAAGTACCAGATGGGCGTTTTCCATAATCGCTGTGCGTTGATGATCAACCACCATCACCAGCGGTGCTTTAGCCAGCGCAGCATTCACGCGGATAGCAGAAGCGTGACGATGCAGATCGTTTTCCAACACCACCACCGCGTCGGCGCGTCCGGTTTCCAGTTCGGTTAACGCTTCTTCAAGCGAACCGCCACCCATAATGCCCAGCCCCATGCTGTTGACGGAACGGGCAATCATGGTGATACCGACGTCAGCGCCGCGACCTTTCAGGGCTTTCGCGACGTTAGCCGCCGCCTGAATCACCTCTAAGCTACCGGCGTTCGTCCCGGAGATAATCAACGGTTTCTTCGCACCTGCCAGTGCCTGCACGATGACGTCGATTTTGCTTTGCAGCTCAGGTTCGATACCGTCAACCGCTGGTGCAGAGTTATCCAGCGCATGGGCGATGGCAAAACCTAAACGCGCCTGATCTTCAACCGGTGCGCGGTAAGTCCACGCCGCGATATCATCCAGACGGGTGTCATCAACGTTGGTAACAAACAGCGGATGCTTCGCACGTTGACCGATGTTGAGGATTGCCGCAATCTGCCAGTCAGCCACTTTCTGTGCTGCCGCCATTTCGCGCGCTTTACCTTTCACAGCCTGACGCACTGCCAGCGCGACGCGCGCGCCGGTCTGGGTAACGTCTTCGCCCAGCACCAGTACCGCATCGTAAGATTCGATTTCGCGCAGAGCCGGAGTATAAATGCCGCCTTCACGCAGCACTTTCAGCGCCAGTTGCAGACGTTCCTGCTCACCGTGAGCGATACCGGTGTAGAAGTTTTCTTCGCCCACCAGTTCACGCAGCGCAAAGTTGCTTTCCACGCTGGCACGCGGAGAACCAATACCGATCACTTTCTTCGACTGACGCAGAATATCTGCCGCGCCCTGCATTGCCTGTTCGGCGTTGAGGGTAATGAAATCATCGCCACGACGCTGTACTGGCTGACGCGGACGATCCTTCAGGTTGACGTAACCGTAACCGAAACGACCACGGTCGCAGAGGAAGTAGTGGTTTACCGTACCGTTGTAACGGTTTTCGATACGACGCAGTTCGCCGTAACGTTCACCGGGGCTGATGTTACAGCCGATGGAACATTGCTGGCAGATGCTCGGCGCAAACTGCATATCCCATTTACGGTTGTAACGCTCGGAGTGCGTTTTGTCGGTAAATACGCCGGTCGGGCAAATTTCGACCAGGTTACCGGAAAATTCGCTTTCCAGCGTGCCGTCTTCCGGGCGACCGAAGTAGACGTTGTCGTGCGCACCGTAAACGCCCAGATCTGTACCGTCAGCGTAATCTTTGTAGTAACGCACACAGCGGTAGCAGGCGATGCAGCGGTTCATTTCGTGAGAGATGAATGGCCCCAAATCCTGATTACGGTGGGTACGTTTGGTGAAACGGTAGCGACGGAAGCTGTGTCCGGTCATCACAGTCATATCCTGAAGATGGCAGTTACCGCCCTCTTCACATACCGGACAGTCGTGCGGGTGGTTGGTCATCAACCACTCGACCACGCTTTCACGGAACTGTTTCGCTTCTTCGTCGTCAATGGAAATAAAGGTGCCATCGGAAGCCGGTGTCATACAGGACATCACCAGGCGACCACGCGTGTCTTCCGCGTTTTGGTATTGCTTCACCGCACACTGGCGGCAAGCACCGACACTTCCCAGCGCCGGATGCCAGCAAAAGTAAGGAATATCAAGGCCCAGAGACAGACAAGCTTCCAGCAGGTTGTCCGCTCCGTTGACCTCGTATTCTTTGCCGTCTACATGAATTGTAGCCATTAGCATGCTTCCAGTTTTCTCAGTCAGAGACTGAGCGTTAATCGAAATTCGGTTACCAGCGCTCTTTCAGCAGGTTCGGCTGAATCCCATTAATCAAATGGGTATTGCTGAACGGCTGTTTGATTCCCGCCTCAAATTCTTCGCGGAAATATTTGATGGCGCTCTGTAACGGCTCCACTGCACCAGGTGCGTGGGCACAGAAAGTTTTACCCGGGCCTAAGAATCGACACAGTTGCTCAAGTGTTTCGATATCGCCCGGCTGACCTTCACCACGCTCCAGCGCACGCAGAATTTTCACGCTCCACGGCAGACCGTCGCGGCACGGCGTACACCAGCCGCAGGACTCACGGGCGAAAAACTCTTCCAGGTTACGCACCAGCGACACCATGTTGATCTCATGGTCAACCGCCATCGCCAGCGCCGTACCCAGACGGCTGCCCGCTTTACCGATACTTTCGAATTCCATCGGCAGATCAAGGTGCGCTTCGGTCAGGAAGTCAGTCCCCGCGCCGCCTGGCTGCCAGGCTTTAAATTTCAGACCATCACGCATACCACCGGCGTAATCTTCGAGGATCTCGCGTGCGGTGGTGCCGAACGGCAGTTCCCACAGTCCCGGATTTTTCACCCGACCGGAGAAGCCCATCAGCTTGGTGCCAGCATCTTTACTTTTCGAGATGTTCTGATACCACTCCACGCCGTTAGCGAGGATCGCCGGAACGTTACACAGGGTTTCGACGTTGTTGACACAGGTCGGTTTGCCCCATACGCCGGAGGTTGCCGGGAAGGGGGGTTTCGAGCGTGGGTTAGCACGACGCCCTTCCAGGGAGTTGATTAACGCTGTTTCTTCCCCGCAGATGTAGCGCCCTGCCCCGGTATGGACGAACAGTTCGAAGTCAAAACCTGTTCCCATAATATTTTTGCCAAGCAGACCTGCTTCGGTGGCTTCGGCAATGGCGCGGCGCAGATTTACTGCCGCTTCGATATATTCGCCACGCAGGAAGATGTAGCCACGGTAAGCTTTCAGCGCAAACGCGGAGATGAGCATACCTTCCACCAGCAGGTGCGGCAGTTGCTCCATCAGCAGGCGGTCTTTATAGGTGCCTGGCTCCATTTCATCGGCGTTACACAGCAGGTAACGGATGTTCATGGATTCGTCTTTCGGCATCAGGCTCCATTTCAGGCCGGTAGAAAAGCCCGCGCCACCGCGCCCTTTCAGACCAGCGTCTTTTACCTGATTAACGATTTCGTCCGGAGACAGCCCGGTCAGCGCCTTACGCGCGCCTTCGTAACCGTTTTTGCTGCGATATTCGTCCAGCCACACTGGCTGTTTGTCATCGCGCAGACGCCAGGTCAGCGGATGCGTTTCGGGAGTACGGATAATGTTTTTCATTTATACCGCTCCAGCAGTTCAGGGATCGCTTCCGGGGTCAGATGCGCGTGAGTATCCTCATCGATCATCATGTTTGGCCCTTTATCACAGTTCCCCAGGCAGCAAGTTGGCAGCAGCGTAAAGCGACCGTCAAATGTCGTTTGCCCTGGTTTGATGTTTAGCTTTTTCTCGAGCGCCGCCTGAATACCCTGGTAACCGTTGATATGACAGACCACGCTGTCACAATAACGGATCACATGGCGGCCAACCGGCTGGCGGAAGATCTGGCTGTAGAACGTTGCCACACCTTCGACGTCGCTTGCCGGAATACCCAGCACATCGGCGATCGCGTGGATCGCACCATCCGGCACCCAGCCACGCTGCTTCTGAACGATTTTCAGCGCTTCAATGGACGCCGCACGCGGGTCTTCGTAGTGGTGCATCTCGTGCTCAATCGCTTCACGCTCTGCCGCACTCAGCTCAAAAGCCTCGGTTTGTGGTTGTTGATTCTCGTGCATAATTAGCGGTCCACATCTGACATAACAAAATCGATACTGCCCAGATAAACAATCAGGTCAGACACCAGGCTGCCGCGGATCGCCGCCGGAATTTGCTGCAAATGCGCATAACTCGGCGTGCGGATACGAGTGCGATAACTCATGGTGCTACCGTCGCTGGTCAGGTAGTAACTGTTGATCCCCTTGGTCGCCTCAATCATCTGGAAAGATTCATTGGCAGGCATCACCGGCCCCCACGACACTTGCAGGAAGTGGGTGATCAGGGTTTCGATATGTTGCAGCGTGCGCTCTTTCGGCGGCGGCGTGGTCAGCGGGTGATCCGCTTTGAACGGGCCTTCCGGCATGTTGTTGAGGCACTGCTCAAGAATGCGCAGACTCTGGCGCAGCTCTTCCACTTTCAGCATTACGCGGGTGTAGCAGTCAGAAACACCACCACCAACCGGGATTTCAAAGTCGAAGTTTTCATAGCCAGAATAAGGACGCGCCTTACGCACGTCGAAGTCGATCCCGGTAGCACGCAGGCCCGCGCCAGTGGTGCCCCACTCCAGCGCCTCTTTCGCGCCATAGGCGGCAACGCCCTGGGAACGACCTTTCAGAATGGTATTTTGCAGCGCCGCTTTCTCGTAAGACGCCAGACGTTTCGGCATCCAGTCGAGGAACTCACGCAGCAGGCGATCCCAGCCGCGCGGCAGGTCGTGCGCTACGCCGCCAATACGGAACCACGCCGGGTGCATACGGAAACCCGTGATCGCTTCCACCAGATCGTAAATTTTCTGACGATCGGTAAAGGCGAAGAACACGGGCGTCATTGCGCCGACGTCCTGAATAAAGGTCGAGATGTACAGCAGGTGGCTGTTGATACGGAACAGTTCGGAGAGCATAACGCGAATGACGTTAACGCGATCCGGCACGGTGATCCCGGCCAGTTTCTCTACCGCCAGCACGTAAGGCATTTCGTTAACGCAGCCGCCGAGGTATTCAATACGGTCGGTATACGGAATGTAGCTGTGCCAGGACTGGCGCTCGCCCATTTTCTCCGCACCACGGTGGTGGTAGCCGATGTCTGGTACGCAGTCGACAATCTCTTCGCCGTCGAGTTGTAAAACGATACGGAAAGCCCCGTGCGCCGACGGGTGGTTCGGACCGAGGTTGAGGAACATGAAGTCCTCGTTTTCGGTGCCGCGCTTCATCCCCCACTCTTCCGGTTTGAAGGTCAGGGCTTCCATCTCCAGATCCTGTTTGGCTTTGGTCAGCTCAAACGGCGAGAATTCGGTAGCGCGCGCCGGGTAATCTTTACGCAGCGGGTGACCTTTCCAGGTTTGCGGCATCATGATGCGGCGCAGGTTCGGGTGACCGTCGAAAGTAATGCCAAACAGATCCCAGGTTTCACGCTCATACCAGTTAGCGTTCGGGAACAGTTTGGTGAAGGTCGGTACGTGCAGGTCGTTTTCTGCCAGCGCCACCTTCAGCATGATGTCGCGGTTACGATCGATAGAAATCAGATGGTAGAAAACGGAAAAATCCGCGGCAGGTAACCCTTCGCGGTGTGTGCGCAGACGTTCGTCCATGCCGTGTAAGTCAAACAGCATGACGTAAGGTTTCGGCAGTTTCTTTAAGAAATCGCCAACTTCCAGTAATTGTTCACGCTTGATCCACACAACGGGAACCCCGGTGCGAGTCGCCTGAACAGTAAAGGCATCCGGCCCAAAACGGTTGCGCAGTTCGCCAATTACCGGATCATCAAGATGATCGCGGGTCTGCCAGGCGGGTTCTTGCGCGGTTAAGTCGGTCATATTGTTCACCATTGCAAATGGTCCGTGGTGACTGTCGGCGCAGTAAGCTTCGCGAAATAGATTTAGGAATAAGCGAAGAAAAATCCCTTTGCCGACAGGCGCAAATTAAATCTCGTCAGGTGTACGCAGGTTGGTTACGGCAATGCGTTCACCGCGCTTGCGTTCGCGCTCTGATTGCATATTGGCGCGATAAACGCCCTGATCGCCAACCACCCAGGAGAGCGGACGACGTTCTTTGCCGATAGATTCCTGCAACAGCATCAGTGCCTGCATGTACGCTTCAGGACGCGGCGGGCAGCCCGGGATATACACATCAACCGGGATGAATTTATCGACGCCCTGCACAACGGAATAAATATCGTACATACCACCAGAGTTGGCACAGGCACCCATTGAGATAACCCATTTTGGTTCCAGCATCTGGTCATACAGACGCTGAATAACCGGTGCCATTTTGGTAAAGCAGGTTCCTGCAACCACCATCAGGTCAGCCTGACGCGGCGAAGCACGCAATACTTCTGCGCCAAAACGCGCCACGTCATGCACCGCGGTAAACGAAGTCACCATCTCAACGTAACAGCAGGAAAGACCGAAGTTATACGGCCAAATTGAGTTTTTACGACCCCAGTTAACCATGTCATTGAGCTTGCCCATAAACACGTTTTTGTTAACTTCTTGCTCCAGAGGGTCGGTTACGATCTCCTGCTTTTGCAGGGGGTAACGGTCGTTCTCACCGTTGGGATCTATGCGGGTGAGCGTATAATCCATCTTAATGCCTCGCGGTTAGCGTTGACGATTAGCGATACTGTTCGTTTCCGGGTTCATACGCTCGCGGCGTGAACGCGCGGGCGTCCAGTCCAGCGCGCCAATACGCACCAGATAAACCAGACCTGCCAGTAACACAAAAATAAAAATTGCAGCTTCCACAAAGCCTACCCAGCCGCTTTCGCGGATAGAGGTTGACCATGCGAACAGATACAGCGCTTCAACGTCGAAGATAACGAAGAACATGGCCACCAGATAAAACTTGGCGGACAGGCGTAAGCGGGCGGAGCCGACCGAGTCGATACCGGATTCAAACGGCACGTTTTTCGACCTCGCGCGTGCGCGACCGCCTAAAAACCAACCGCCTACCAGCATCAGGCAACACAGGCCAATGGCAACGATAAGAAAGATAGCGAATGCCCAGTGATGAGCGATGACTTCAGTGGATGTTGACATACTCATTGCTTACTCATCAAAAGTAGCGCCAGATTCACTGCTCTTCACGGCAGATGGACGCCACATCGATTCATGGGGAGGAATAAAAAAAACCTTACAATCACTGTAGAAATTCTTTTATACAGCTAATTGATGTGGTCTTTTACTCCTTTCTATAACCTTTTGTCAACTTTAACAAAAGTTTCTTCACATTAGTTTACATAATATCAACACCATTAGCATTTAATGCCCTTTCACCCCAGATCCTTGACGACTCCAGGATAATTAGATGTTGTTGAATCGTGTCCGTTGTGAAGCAATGGAAAAAATACGGGTCTATTTTGACAGGAATTTGTGTCGATTCCTCCCCCCAAAAGAGAGTATTTTCTTGATCTGTGACACGCTTTTGTCATTCCATAACAAAAACGCAGCAACAAATTTACGTATTTTTTAACATCATTGTAGCAGGTGATTTTTTTCAGGCGATTATTTGTGCGTTCGGGACGTGAATCTCTGGTGATTGAAAAATGAACAGTTTTGTGCGTTCTGCACTATGCGAGGAAGGATTTTTACTAAAAAAAAGCCGCTGGGGTTTAAAACACCCCCAGCGGCTCGTTTTTTACACTATTGTCTCAGGAATTATCTATCGTCCGTCGATTACTCGATATCCCTTTCAATCAACAATGAATCATCCCCTTCCGGAGCAGACATTGGGCTGTATTGCCACGGATTATGGTAGCTCTCCATCGCCTGATAGATCACCTGGGCCAGCTCATTATTACTGGACGGGTCATAGCACAGCAAATATTCGGTATCAGGTAGCGGCGGTAAGCCATCTACTCCACTCAGCACACGCAGGTCCGGGCTCATCATTTCAACCGGCCTTGCCGTCACGCCAAGACCGGCTTTCACTGCCGCACGAACGGCCGGAAGCGTCGAGGCGACATAAGCCAGTCGCCATGGAATATCTGCTTTATTAAGCGTCGCCAGCACCATATCGCGAAACGGACTTGGATCATCCAGCAATACAAGAGGGATCGGCTCACCTTTTTGCAATACGTATTCCGCTGCGCAGTACCAGTGTGTTGGCGAGGTACGCAGGTTCAATGCCTTAAAGGTAGAAGGACGATGGGTGGTTACCATCAAATCCACTTCCTGGGATTCCAGCATTTCTGCCATATAGGCATTACGTTTAACGCGGACATCCAGCGCTAATTTCGGATAAACCGAACTCACGCGATTTAACAGGAAAGGTAAGATCGTATCGGCAGATTCATCTGAAGCACCGATAGTTAACACGCCCTGAAGATTACTGAACATTAATGATGAGCAGGCCTCATCATTAAAACGCAGGATTTTCCTGGCGTAACCAAGAAGTTGAATGCCATGTTCAGTTAACAGTTTGTTGCGACCGTGACGAGCGAACAGTTCTTTCCCAACGAGTTGTTCCAGACGCTGCATTTGCTGACTTACGGCGGACTGAGTACGACACACAGCGGCAGCTGCGGCAGCAAAAGTGTTCAGATCGGCAACAGCAACAAATGTTCTCAGCAGATCGAGGTCGAGGTTAATTATCGGACGATTTGCACTTATCATATATTATCACTTACTGGCGGCTCATACTGAGCTGGTTAATGCTGTGCACACACAAACAAGCAATTCCATTTGTAATGTGCCTCCCTGGCAGTTTCATCCGGAACCCGGACGAAAGTAAAAATGCATATGAGTTGCACTAAAAAAGCGACTCACATTGTTCCGTTATAATGCCTGAAGTAGATCACAGAATATATCTTCAGGGATCGCATATCTATTAAGTTACTCACTCTTTTCTATTTATGACATGCGCGTGTTTGTATAAATGTAAATGTGAGTCCTTGTTCCACTCTCGTGCAGCATCGCTGG
>OHAJ01000969.1_pt1 | contig 21382 bp, 10 predicted proteins | sample 1577101 | NCBI WGS metagenome assembly OHAJ01 (sample SAMEA3541531, study PRJEB24748) | human gut metagenome | biome: human gut; feature: human-associated habitat; material: faeces | place: China | collected 2012
AATCTCCTTCTTTTAAAAAAGAAACGAACTCAGAATTCAGCCGTGTACCGTCAAATTCGGATAAATCCCAGTCATAGCTGAAGATTTCATTGGAAGACTTGTCAAGCCATTTACGTTTACGAACATGGAGATAAGTGGCGCGACCACGAATAGGATAGTCTTGGATTGTACGGTACTCACCAAAACCATAGGATATGATATCCGGGTTGGTCTTATCTTCTTTTAGCTGAACTTTTTTTTCATCAAGATAAATATCAAAACGGTCAGCACTCTTGTCGAAATTGACAATATCAAAGTTGTCTATAAGCACATCCGGAAGGATGGCACGAAGGAGTCGTTCGGGTTTCATAAAACAAAGGTAAGCAAAGGTAGCTAATTTTAAAACTTAACAACCAGAAATTTCCGCTGAGCCAAATTTATCATCATGATAATACACTAATAGACATAAAAACTGAAAAAGGTTCTATAAATCATTAGATTTACAGAACCTTTCATAGGTGAAGGGGTGACTAGTGGGATTCGAACCCACGACATTCAGAACCACAATCTGACGCTCTAACCGACTGAACTATAGTCACCATGTTAGGCTTTCCTTTCGAAAGCGATGCAAAGGTACTGCTTTTTTTTATATCTGCAAACTTTTTGAGGAAAAATTATTCAAAAAAATACTCTTTTATGCCTCCATTCGATTTTCCTAATAAATTTTCAGTTCCTTTCAAGAAACGTTTCATCACATTAAGTTCCTCATTATTAATGGATTTATTAATAAAAGTAACAGGATATAATTCAAAGTTCTTTTTTTTACTTAAAACAGGTCTTGAAGTCCAAACCAATGCATATTCACAATCCGCTAAACGGGTTATTCGAAAAATCCGTTGCAACTTCAATCTTACCATAGCTCCTCCATCCGTTTTTTCTTTCGACATATTTGAGATAAAATTACCTAATGAATAAACAATGACATGCCGGGCAGGAGTCCGGGGGTCTTTTACAATTTCCATAGGCTGGAGTACATGCGGATGCGAACCTATTACATGATCAACTCCTTGTTCAATCAACCAGTTAGCCAATTCACACTCCGATCGTTCAGGGAACGAACAATATTCCACTCCCCAATGCATACAGGCTATAATAACATCAGGAAGTTTTCTGCGTGCATCAAGAATATCTTTTTTTATTTGTTCCCGATTAATATAATTCACCACATTCGGAGCATCAGTCTTCAAGCCATTCGTTCCATAAGTATAGTTCAACAATACAATTCTAAAACCATTCTTCTCAATCAATAACGGGTAGCTCTTATGACGTTCTTCCGGGTTCCTATAGGTTCCAGCATGATGTATTTTCAAAGAATCCAGCATCAGAATAGTACGTTCCAACCCCAACTTCCCCTTATCCAGACAATGATTGTTAGCGGTCAGCAATACATCAAATCCGGCTTCCTTTATAGCATGAAGATATTCGTCCGGAGCACTGAACGCCGGATACCCTCTATAAGGCTTTCCTCCCAATGTCACCTCTAAGTTCCCTATAGCCATATCCGCCTCACTTATTTCTTTCTTCACATGACGGAAGCAATCATTATAATTATACCCGTCTCCTTGCCTAGCTGCATCAATTTGAGCCTGATGTTGCATCAAATCACCGACAAACAACAAAGAGATCTGATCTTGCGCCGATAGTGACAAACCAAACCATAGCAAAAAAAGAATGAAGATCTGTTTCATCTATTCTAACATTAGAGGGTACAAGATAGGAAAAAATTCGTAAAGAACAAAGTTCTACACTAATTTACAGTTTTCATACGCTTGAATTCCGTAGGAGCAACCCCGAACTGCGCCTGAAAACATTTTGCAAAATAAGATGGAGATGAAAAACCAACCTGAAAACAGGCTTCACTAACCTGCACCCCATCTTGAGAAAGCAGCACTGCTGCTTTCTTCAATCGGATAATACGAATAAAATCGTTCGGGGTCATACCCGACACTGCTTTCAGTTTTGTGAACAATCCTGTACGGGAAATCCCTATTTCTTGCGCCAACACATCAACAGAAAAATCTGAATCTATCATTCTACTTTCGATAATACCAGTCACTTTTTCCAAAAATTCTTTATCAATCCGCGAACTAGCAACAGAAGCGGAAGGAAGCATCGGTTCGGTCTTGAAACTTCCCTTCATTCGCTCTCTATTAGACAGCAGACTATGTATCTGCGCTTTTATAATATCTGAAGAAAATGGTTTTGCTACATAGAGGTCTGCTCCATTCTCCAATCCTTCCACATAATCTCCTGTTTCCACCTTTGCAGTAAGCAAAACAACTGGTAAATGACTTGTTCGGAAATTCTGTTTTATTTTCCGGCAAAGTTCCATACCATCCATGACAGGCATCATTACATCACTGATAACCAAATCCGGCATCAGTTCACTTAATAGATCAAGCGCTTCCTTACCATTCGAAGCACAAGTAATCTGATATCTAGGAGCCAAAAGCATTCGTAAATAATTTAATAAATCCTGATTATCATCTACGACAAGAATGTGATAGGGCTTCTGTTCAGTCACATCAATAGGTGCCTGAGGCAATATAACAGTCTGCCTAGCCTCATCTTGTAAAGTTTCACCTTGTTCACTTCGATCGAACCATATAATGAATGTGGCTCCAAGGCCCAATTCACTTTCCAGTTTTAGTTCACCATGCATCAGACTCACCAGTTTTTTCACCAACAGTAATCCTACACCTGTCCCTATATTATCAGTGGGCCTGTTCTCGCGTATCTGATAAAAAGGAGTAAAAATCTTCTCTTGCTCCTCTACGGCTATTCCTTGACCATTATCTTTGATCCTCAATTCCAATTTGTTTTCCTCTGTGGGAATCAAATCAATCCAAATATGGGAAACCGTGAATTTTAATGCATTTGTAAGCAAATTGCTCACTATTTTCGTAAATGCCTCCGGATCTACTTTAGCGTAACAAGCCGCATCCGGCATTGTAAGTACAATTTTGACATTCTTCAGTTCCGCCGAAAGAGAGAAACGTTGACAAACAGCTGCCAGAATCGCTTTTATGTCAACATCCACCAAAGTAACATTCATCCCCCCCGACTCTACTTTACGGAAATCCATAAGCTGATTCACCAAACTAAGCAATCGCTTTCCATTACGCTCAATAACTAAAAGCTGGGGCATAGCCTCTCCGATACTTCCCGTAGATCTCATCACATTTTCAAGAGGAGCCAATATCAAGGTAAGAGGAGTTCTTATCTCATGTATCATATGCGTAAAAAACTCTATTTTACTTTGATAGATTTCCTTGTCTTTCTCTACTGCCATCATCATTAATTTCTCACGTTGCTTTTTATTCATGCGATAATATAAACAAGCCAACATACCTATTCCCATACAAACATACAAAATGATAAAACAGGTAGAAGCCCACCAAGGTGGAAGAACCCTAATAGGAAAAACAATCGCATTTTCGTTCCATACTCCATCACCATTAGAAGCACTGACACGGAATGTATAATTCCCAGAAGGAAGATTAGTATAGGTCACACGAGGAGCTGAATTTGTTTCAGTCCAATCTTTTTCAAATCCTTCCAACTTATATTTATATTGATTTTTAGAAGGATTAGCATAATTAAGCGTAGCGACAGACAAACTGAAAATGGAGTGTTTATGTTCCAGTACCAAATGATCTGCATACGTAATGGAAGTAGATAAAGGAGAATTGTCACTCCCGACTTTTACCGGTTTGTTGAACAGCTGAAAGTCAGCTAGAACCACTGTCGTTTTTTGATTAGGAGAAGCAAGTCTATCCGGATGGAATTCATTAAATCCATTAATACCTCCTACAAAAATAGTACCGTCCGCCAACTGTATTCCCGAATTGGGCAAAAACTGATTTTCCTGTAATCCGTCCAGCTTGTTATATATCTTGATACTCCCATTCTCCGGCTGGTAACAATACATACCATTGCTGGTCGTCAGCCACAGTTCATTATTTGCCGCTATAATCTTGTGTACCACACGTATGTTCTCCGGTAAAACCACTTTCTCAAAAACTTCCTCCTCATAATTATATTTTAAAAGGCCGCATCCATCTGTTCCAAACCATAAATTTTCTTTTTCATCCAAACAAGCAGTAATAATCTTATTGGAAGGAATAACGGACTGATTCTCCTCTTCCCCCGTTCGTAAAGAAAAATGTTCCCATTTTTGTGTTTTCCTATCCAAACGAAAAATACCTTGATTAAGCGAACATACCCATAGATACCCTTTTTTATCTTCCATTATATAAGACACATCAGCCGGATGTACCTCATAAATCCGTTCAAAATCATCTGTTTCAGGAATATATTTATTCAAGCCATTAGTAGTTCCCACCCACAAGCACTGGGCGGAATCTTTATAGAGCGCATAAATACCTGATGCATACAAAGATCTGGAAGAACTACCGAACTTATAATTCTTAAACTTTCCAGTTTTTAGATCCATTATATCAAGTCCGCCCATATACATTCCGATATACAATTTATCACCATCCTGTAACAAAGCATGAATATTATGATAAGTCGGACCGGAAACAGAATGTTGAGGTTTATAAGATTTAAATGTATTTTTCTTACGATCCCAATAAAAGAAACCGGCATCATCAGTCCCTAACCAAAGATTATCTTGATCCGCTTGAGCAAAGACGCTGATAATCCGAGCATCCAACTGAGTATTTCCTCTATAATAGTGTATAAAACTATTTCCTGTTGGTGGAATATAATTCACTCCGCCAAAATAAGTGCCTACCCAAAGCGCCTGTTCATGATCCACAAACAAAGTCTGCAGATAATTATCATTCAACCCGTTAGTCTGTCTGTAATCCGAACGTAATGTTTCACCTTTTCCTGTAACAATATTATAGCTCGTCAATCCTTCATCCGAAGCTATCAAAAGCTCTCCTGGTATCCACTCCACAATACTTCGTACCTGAAGCACCCCTTTAGAATCTGACGGTTTTAATTTTTGTACAAGTTGTTTATCCTTCTTTTCCAGTAAATAAAGTCCGTTTCCACTACTTCCCACCCACAGGTTCCGCCTTGAATCTTCAAATAAAGTGATTGTATTCTTTACCCCATCTGCTGCAACCTGTTGAAAAAGATCCTCCGATGGAACAAATCGGCTTACTCCAGCATTCATTGTAGCTACCCAAATAATACCGGAACTATCTTCTAATATATATGAAATGTAATCGGAATTTATTTTTCCAAGGGCCGTATATTGATACAACTTGTCCGCATGAGAATCATAATGAAAAAGGCCTTGCCCCACTGTACCTATCCACAATGTTTTTTTACTATCCAGCATAATATGGCTGACAGGTGTATTAATCTTTACCCCCGACACTGTCTGTACGTCAAAAGTAGAGAAACTCTCAGTCCGAAGATTAAATAAAGCCAATCCCTGATCACTACCTATCCAAAGCCTTTGCCTGTCATCTTCTCTTATAGTATAAATACTAGAGCCTAATGAAGGAACCCGCTCATCCCGCCATACACGAATTCCGTTACCATCAAAACTATGTACCCCATCAATCGTTCCAAACCACATCCGGCCCTTCATGTCCTGAGATATACTATATACAGCATTGTTTGCCAAACCTTCATTAATAGTATAGTGCCTTACATTTCTAGTCTGGCATCTAACCGCAAGGCATAGTATAAAAAGAAAAGCAAATAGCGAAATCCGTTTATTCATAGTTAGATATTTCTATTGATCATTGTTCTTCTCCATCATTGGAAGTCCAATAAAATGAACCAAGGTTTCTTGCAAAAATAATGCTTTCTTATGATTTAGCAGGTATACAAAGAAAGTTATTTAATTTTAGACTTAAAATACAATGAGATGAGGAATGCTACCAGCCCCCACCTCATCACATTATCCACACAATGAAAAACTTTATTGCAATCTGATTGCAAATCCACCTCCCGGAGCCAAATGTATTTTCAACTTATCCCGCTTGTTCAAACGAACGGACTCGCGTTTGAAATCCTTGCCAATACGATGCGCATTCATACCATCTTTAAATAAATCCCCCACATAATCCTTATCTCCAAGGAAAGAACAATCTATCTCAAGATTTCTTGCTACTCCATCCGTAATGCCACCGATATACCAGCTATCTCCTTTCCTACGTGCAGTTACAATGTATTCTCCCAATTTGGCATCCAAAATATGTGTTTCATCCCAAACTGTAGGAATGCCTGTTATAAAATCAGTACATTCAACTTCTCGTTCATAATTGCCCGGTGTGTCACACAGCATATTCAGCGGAGATTCAAATATCACATACAAAGCCAATTGCCGGCAACGGGTACCTTGGCTCATCGGTTCAGAGTTACAAGGGAAATAACTGCCCTTCACAGCATTTCTCATTGCACCTTGTGTATAATCCATCGGTCCTGCCACCTGGCGGATAAAAGGAATCGTCACATCATATTTTACCTGGTCCACACTCTCCGGACTCCATTTCATGTTCTCCAGTCCATGAACTCCCTCAAAATTCAATACATTAGGATAAGTACGATTCAATCCAGACGGCTTATACATGCCATGCAAATCAAGGAGTAATTTATATTTAGCACAGGTTTCCGCCGCCCGATAATTGAAAGCGACCATTTCCTGATCATCCCGATCCATAAAATCAACTTTGAAACCCTTCACTCCCAGTTCGGCATAATAACGACACAGATTTTCCATATCTCTGTCGAATGCATAATAACCGGCCCATAAAATAATACCTACATTCCTGGCAGCCGCATAATCCACCAGTTCTTTCAAATTGATATCTTTTACCACCTGCATCAAATCAGCCTGCAGATTAACCGCCCATCCTTCATCCAATATCACATACTCCAACTGATGGGCAGCTGCGAAATCAATATACGCTTTATAAGTATCATTGTTCACTCCCGTTACAAAATCCACTCCATCCAGATTCCAGTCGCTCCACCATTCCCAAGCCACTTTACCCGGCTTTATCCATGAAAGATCACCAATCCGTGAAGGTGAACTAAGCAAATAAGTCATACTACTTGCAGCCAAATCCTTATCATCAGTCGTAACAATCGCCATGCGCCAGGGAAAAGTACGTGGTCCATCAACCTTCGCTATAAAATTCTCACGTTTTTCCACAATCATCTGCAAGTTATTATGTCCTCCCTGACGCTTACTTGCAGGATAAGGAGCATGTACACCTGTCAAACTGTTACCACCTGTCGCCCCCGACAAATAAAGCCCCGGATAATTCTCCAGATCCGATTCGGTAATACACACTTTAACTCCGTCACCGACTTCAACGACTAATGGAAGAAACATCAGCTTCTGCTTATCCAATTCCGAAATTTTACTAATAGTATATGTATTCTCAAACGCACTATAAAATTGATCCTCACTACGCGGTACCACATAAGGCACAATAGCCGTTTTATCAGTGGTAAATTGATAGTTCACTTCTTCTTGAAGAATCTTGAACGGCTTTTTCATTTGATTCACGAAACGATAGGCTATTCCATCATTATATGCCCGGAATTCCACACTCCATCCTTTCCTAAAACAAAGTACTAGTTTCTTATAATGATCCCGTAGCTGGCTGCTGCGATAAAAAGGTGAATCAATCAACTGGTCCACCTCTTTCCGGGAACTGCTTGTCAGTTGCGGATGATCCCCCCACACGGTTCCGTTTTCCAAAGTCATTGACAATGGAGAAGCGGCAAGCACCTGCTTTCCGTTACATTTTATATCATAAGTCAACTGTTCCCCTATGGTTATAGTTGTATTCAAATGTCCATCAGGCGAGTTCAGTTGGAACACTTTCCGTGCCTGTGTAGTCAATACTATCCAACTGCATAAAAATAAAATTGTCAGCTTTTTCATTATCTGTTAGTTTAAATTAGTTAAAACTTCCGCACTTAACTTAGAGTGGGCAGGCAAGGGTACGCAAACTTCAGAAATCACATTTCCACGAATATCTTTCAACAAGACCGGAGCATACACCTTCCCGTTCACCTTTATTTCAGAATAATCCCCTATAAAAGCAACCTTCCATGTCAACTTCTTAGAAGTGTTATTCTCTATATCAGTCCTCATCCTGCCTCCATGCTTAACAGTGATATATCCATCAAAAACAGGCAGATTTTTAATTTCCGCCTTTTGGGAATCGCCCGCCAGACGCGAGCAAGTCGCCACACTGCTTTCACTAGCCAAAGGCTTGACTCCCATAGCTCCACACACCGTACCTTCAATGATACCATAAGATACTTCAGGATACTCAGACCTGTTCATGTGAGGCAGATTTACCAAAAAATAATAAGCCTCGTCATCATACCCCAAACGATAAAAAAGGGTGGGAAACGCTGACATATTCTCCACATTCCATTCTCGGCTCAAAATGTCCTTCACGCTGGCACGAATGCGGTCCGGATTTTCAGACGCGTCAAACCAAAGAATAAAAGGAACTCCTTCCCCCCGATAAAACTTCTGATCCTCCGTCCAAAAAGTCTGATAAAAAGAACTGTCAGGGTTCCACCACCTGTTCTCCAAGATTTCCCGGTATGCTTCCGCCTGGGTTCTTCCTTTTGTCATCTTCACATCATCCCCCGTCAATCCGGCCATTTCGGCGTATGCATTAAAACCTGCATACATCGTAGCCAATAAATCCACCCCAACCGTCAGTCCAAGGAAATTCTCCACATACGAAGGCAGTCCCCTGCAAGTATGAAAATTATTATTCGGATTAAAATCCTCAGGCTGATTCATATAAGGAGAGCGATCCATTATCTTTTCCGGTTCCAAAGCCCAGCGATGCACATATTCGTTCACAGACTTTTCATAAAAATTTGTAAAAAGAGGGTCTGTCAGATAACCAGCATCTCCCGTCCATTGATACATTTTCAAACAAGCCTGCATCACATCAAAATTAGCATTCAGATTATACCAGAATTCCTTGTCATTGGTATAGTCAGCCGGCGCAGGTTTATTATAACGGTTTATCTCCCAATAGGTACACCAGTCTTTTTCTTCACTAATATTTTCCACAAAACGCGTGAACATATTCTTATTATGTCTGGCAAGACCCAAAATCTGAGCGCCCACCGACTGATGAGACACATCGCGCATACAGAAAGCCTCGCGCTGCGGTAATGCGGCTTCATACCAATATCCTACCGGATCACTATTATCATGTGCGTATGACAATGCCATCTTTTTCGCCCAATTGTACGCATTTTCCAACTGCTTATCCGAAGAGGTAAATACCGATATCTGGTCTGACGGCAATCTCTGAATAGCATTTTCTTTTGAAGATGAGCCACAACTTGCCATACACAAAGCCGCAACTCCCAATAATATTGCTTTTTTCATACCATATTCACTTTAATTTAATAGTAAGTTTATTCCCTACTTTAATAAAATGTTGTTGTATCTTATTTCCATTTATAATTTTCACCTGAAGTCTATTATTAGGCAAACGATCGATCTCAATGTCAAATTTAGAACCAAATGCCCCTATTTTTCTCAAAGCCATGTGACTCCATACCTCCGGTAGACGAGGTGTAAGGATAAAACTGTTAAAACCGGTAGGACGAATACCAAATAAGCCTTCTGTGATTATACGTCCATATAAGCCACTTTCCGCAGAAAGATGACGCTGACCACCTTCAGGCCATGCTTCAATGGCATAAGGCACATGCTCTCCCAACAACCGGGTAGTGGAATAACGATGTAAATACTCTGTCGCTTTTTCCGTTTCTCCCACCGCATATACCCCTCTCAAGGCATATAGTGTGGAACGATCCCAAAAAGTATCACTTCCTGCCTGTGTCAATAATCCATTTTCCGTCCATAAACGTGGTGAGAACAGCGCATTTATAGTAGCCTCGGCACGTTCATCTATACCAACCGTCAATGGAATACAAATCCACGAACGCAAAATGTCATTCCCTTTATAATAAGCATATGTATCAAAACCTTCCACAGAAGCACCGAAATATTTTTCAATATTCTTACGCAATATGGCAGCCTGCTTACGATAAACGCCCGCATTTCCTTTACCCAGTTCCCGTGCCAGACAGGAAGCAGAAATCAAAGCGTCATAATAAAGAGAAGAAGTGCACAAATTAGCATCTCCCGAAGGAAAACGATTTTCCAATTCGTCTGTATCCGAAGCCACCACTCCCTCTTTGTTCAGTTTATGATTACAATATTCCAGACACCAAGTGACAAGCGGCCACAATTGTTCTGCTTCCTCACGGCTTGCACGGGCCAGCAGATAACGGGACGCTCCATAAGCGATCATAGCCGCATCCCCTCTGTCACCTACTCCATTCCAGATATCCAGCCCTTCAGCCACAATAGAACTGGGAATAGGTTTCCATTCATTATTCATAAAACGGGCAAAATGCTTGAATGAGTTCAATGCCGATGCATTTCCATAATCATAGCCAGTAAATGGGAAATAAGGATTAATATATTCAGCCTGGTCATTAGCCCAAATAGCTGCATAGTACGATTCTCCGCCAGGTCCGTGCATAGGTCCTCCCTGAGTTTCATAGATACTTTCACAAGCCCGGATTTTAGAAAAAGCGAACATACGGTCAATAATCGGATCAGGGGTTTCAAGTACCAGATTATCCATCCATGAAGTCACTGCCTCTATTCGTTTCAGCTTCTCCTGCTGTCCGTTAATGACCAATGCGGGTTGTCCTTTTTTATATCCGGTAATATAAGCACTAAAAGAGAGCGTATCCCCCGGTTGTATAGAAAAATACCCATTTCTATCTATTTTCATTTCAATAAGATAAGAACCATCCACTCCTTTCCGCGGATCGGTGTACAATCTATTGTTTATTACCGGAATTTCTACGAACATGGGATTCTTGTCTGTATTAATCAAAAGATAATTTTCAATTAATGCAGGCAAGTCCGTTGAAGGCAAATATTCCCGTATCACTTTACACTGCCCATACCATCCGCCGTTATAAGAACTTTCAACAGTCAACATACCCTTCAAGCGGATATTGTCCACTTTTTCATCGGTAATAGTTCTACCATTGACCGTAACCATATCCAATGGATTCCAATCGAATCTCCTCATCAAACTGGCATGAGTATTATTCGGAATGGTACGCAACAAAGGCCATACCATACTTTTATTCACAACAAACGCTCCATCCGCATTCACCCCATAGCGCAGCACAACAGATACTTGTTTTCCACTCATTTCAATATGGTCACTGTGTGGGATTTGTTTGGCGGGCACCCATTCAATGCTTCCATCCGCCAACATTCGCCAACGAGATGATCCAGTGGCCAAAGCGAAAGAAGAAAATACAGTCAGCAGCATATAGCCCACTAAAAAGATCACTTTCATTTTATGCATAATTCATATTATTTCTGAGACTCACAAAATAAGGTAAAATTCCGGGAACATCACCATACGTCCCCGGAATTCATCATATAATCATACTTCTACCTATTTATCATAACCCGGATTTTGTTCCAATAAATCATTTTTTTGAATTTCATAACGTGGAATAGGAAGCAGATAGTTGGCAGGCGCCACAAAATCGCGGTCTTGAATTTTAAATAATTCATATTTCTTTGTACCATCTGTCTGCTTAGTTATATTTATACCATGAAAAGCACCCTTATCCACCTTTTCCGCAATTTTCCAACGGCGTACATCATAAAAACGATGTTCCTCGAAAGCCAGTTCTACCTTACGTTCGTGTTGGATTTTAGCTAAAAGAGCTTCTCCGCTTTCAGTAACATCAGGCAAAATATCCTCTCTGCCTCCACGTGCTCTTTTACGGATATAATTTACATATTCACGTGCTACATCTTCCTTGCCACAATGATACATGGCTTCTGCATAATTCAGATAGATTTCTGCCAAACGGCAATAAACCCACGGTTGCTTTCCTTTGTCCGACCAGCTTTTTGTCAGATTTTCATCCATAAATTTCCGGATAATATAATGTGTTTTAGAATAGTTCCATGCATCCTTACCAAACTCACTATCTATTCCACCTGTTTTTCCATCATTATTTACCCAAAATTCCACTTCTGTTCCTCTAAACAACTGTCCGTCACATACTACAGAAGCATATAAACGAGGATCACGCCCCGCCCAAGGATCTGTTGTAGCAGAAGTATATAAAGCCGGATCAGGCATAGTACCGTCTTCCATCTCATAACTATCTACCATTTCCTGCAACACAGCAGTACAAGAGTATCCACCCCAACCGTTCGTACTGTTATACCAATCATACCAATGGCCGAATTCCGTATTATACAAACGTTGGAATATAATCTCAGAACTCATCGGATTTAGGAAAAGTCCTTTATAATCAGTATCCAAAGAGTATCCTAATTTCATCACTTCTTCTGCTGCTTTAGCAGCAGCTTCCCATTTGCTTTTATCATTAGCCGGATTCCATAATGGACTGGCAGCATAAAGCAACATACGTGATTTCATAGCCAAAGCTGCTCCTTTCGTTACCCGTCCAAAATTTTCACCTGCAAATTTTTCCGGCAAAAGCTCGGATGCTTTCTGAAATTCGGAAACAATAAAGTCCACACAATCCTCATAAGTGTTACGCTTAATCATCATTTCGGGATCATCCAACTCAAACAAGCGAGTAATCAAGGGTACTCCTCCATAATTGTTCACCAATTCCATATAATAATAAGCTCTGAAAAAAGTAGCCTCACCTATCAACCAACTTCTTCTCGGTTCATCTATCGTTTCCACCTTATCCATATTACTAAAGAATATGTTGCAATTCTTTATGTTGGCATAATAATCCGACCAAATATCCAGACCTCCCAATTGATCGGGAGCCAGACCTCCTGTATTAATACTCCACGCACTGGCCCAATTAAAGTTCTCCATGGATTCATCACATACAAATCTCAATGAACTACGACTCCATCCGTTACGTGGTTTTGTATAATTCATGGTCACATAAGATTCAGTAAGATTAGCATCTGTAAAGATACCGTCTTCCGTATATGAATCCAATGGTTCTACGTCCAGTACATCACAAGAAAACATATTTCCCATCAACAGGGCGATGCATGTACTTTTCAATATGGCTGTTTTCATATTTATTCTTAAACTTAAAGGTTACTAATTTAGAAACTAACATTAACTCCAAATGTATAAGTACGAGCTTGAGGATATTTCTGTCCTGTAGAAGTCGCATCTGATTCCGGATCTTGCACTTTCACTTTATCAAAAGTCAACAGGTTCGTTCCAGTCAATACCAGACGCAAGTTCTGAATTTTCAATTTCTCTACAAAAGATTTAGGAAATGTATAAGCCAGTTCCACATTTTTCAAACGGATAAATGAAGCATCATACAACCAGAAATCACTCCATCTGGTATTTTCATAATCATCCTTATCAAACGCTCTCGGATATTTTGAGTTAGGAGTTTCCTCGGCTGAAATCCAACGATTATTATAGAATTCTTTGTCCAAATTATAAGAATAAGGGACAATCATCTGTTCAGCCCTAGCTTGACCTGTCCATAGCATACTGAATTCCAGTCCTTTCCATTCAATTCCCATATTCAAACCGTATACAATCTGTGGGACATTGCCATATTTACTACGAATACGGTCATTGTCATTAATCACCCCGTTATCATCAATATCCAGGTACTTGATATCACCTGGTTGAGCATTAGCCATGTGCGGAGTGCTATTGATCTCATCCCATGACTGATAGATACCGTCTGTTTTGTACATCAACCATGAATCGATAGAATGTCCGGTTCTTCTCTGCCATTCGGGAGTATTAGCTGCTTCGTCAAAGAATTTAATTTTGTTCTTAGTAAACGTAAAGTTACCAGAAACAAAGTAATTGATATCATTAATACGATTTTTGTGGCTCAACATCAATTCGACACCCTGATTACTTACTTCACCAATATTCTGGTCAGGCAATGTCAAACCGGTATAGTAAGGAATGGAAGCTTGCTTCGGAGTCAAGATGTCTGTACGGTTCTGATAGAAATACTCTACTGTGAAGCCCAACAGAGCATTCCAGAAATTACCATCCACTGCAATATTCTTAGAATCCACCTTTTCCCAAGTAATATCGGGGTTGCCAACACGTCCTGGTACAAACCCTTTATTTATATTGGGAATTTCACCCAAGATAGCACCGTTCTGCATATTATATGTACTGATATACTGAAAAGCATCCACACGGTCATTTCCCAACTTACCCCAAGAAGCACGCAATTTCAGATCATTGATAAATGAGAAATTATTCTTGATGAAATCTTCCTCACTCATACGCCAACCTACAGACAATCCCGGGAAAGTACCCCAACGCTTATTAGAAGCAAAATTCATAGAACCATCATGACGCAAGGTAAATTCGAACATATAGCGGTCCTTGTAAGCATAATTCAAACGTCCGAAATAATTCTGGCGAACAGTCACATAACCCCTGCCACCGTTTGTCTTTTCCTTATCAGCACCAAAGTCCAAATAATCAGGACGATTACTCAAATAGTATCCACGCCAGCCGTAGAAGTTCTCGCCTTCGTACTTACTCTGTTCATAGGCCACGAAAGCACCTACACGGTGGTCACCAAAGGTACGTTGGTAATCCAATTTCAAGTGGAAAGTCTTGGTCACATTGTCATCATGATCCTGACGTAAACTGATGTTGTTACCGTTCATATTGGTGGTCTTCTTTATGTACTCACCAGTAGCAGCGTTATAATCGTAAGTGTCCCATACATCCCACAACTGCTTTTGCTCACGTGCGTGATAGTCGAATGCAGCATAACCTGACAAAGAAAGCCCTTCGGTTATCCAAGGCAATTTCAAGTCAAAAGAGAACTTGGAATCCACAAACGTATCGTTGACCCGGTTGTAACCGGTTTCTTTACCTGCCACCAAAATAGCTAAGTTGTTTCCATTTGCCAAACCCGGGCCCGGCAGTCCATTGGGATAGTAGTCATACAACCAAGGATAAGCCATAAACGCTTCCCAAAAAATATCATCAGTGGAAATAACTGAATTATTGCGTTTTTCCCGACGGGCAGCCAAATCCACACCAATTTTCAAGTTATCGCTAATTTGCGCATCGATGTTAGAACGTACCTGTCCGGTTTGAAAATCCAAACTTGTGTTTCTATAGTTAGGTTCTTGATAAGAATAGTCACCTGAAACGTAGAATTTCACTTTTTCCGAACCTCCGCTGACACTTAGTGAATGACGGGTCTGAGGAGCCACGCTACGAAACACCACGTCCATCCAGTCGGTATCGCCATACTGATTACGGTTGATAGTACCATCCAAATATCCTCCTTTTATATTTTCATACAGCGGAGACTGACCGTTTCCTTTACGAATTTCGTCTGTCCATGTCATACACTGATATGCATTCATCAGATCAGGTGTACGTGTGTTACCCGACAAGGTGAATGAACCGTTGTAAGTAATAGTCGGTTTGTCTGATGTACCCCGTTTAGTAGTCACCAAGATTACACCGTTTGCAGCCTGCGCACCATAGATAGCGGCAGAAGCGTCTTTCAAAACATTAACAGATTCTATATCACTCGGGTTGAGTCGTTCCAAACCACCGCGGTTAGCCACTCCATCAATAACAATCAAAGGAGAGTTGTCATTCAAAGAGCCCTTACCACGAATCAGAATATCAGAGTAGTCATTACCCGGCTCACCCGAACGGTTGGTAGCAACCACACCCGGCAGCTTACCAGCAAAGGTATTGGTGATGTTGGCAGTACCGGTAGTCTTCAAATCGCTACCTTTTACAGTAGATACAGATCCGGTAACAGTTGCTTTCTTCTGTACACCGTATCCTACTACGACTACTTCTTCCAATGCTTGTGTGTCTTCACCCAATCGGATTTGCTGAACACCGGCAACCGCTTTCACTTCAATGGACTGATAACCGATGTAAGAAATAACCAAGATAGAACCAACAGGAGCATCTAGTGTATAGTTACCGTCAAAATCTGTAATTACTCCATTTGTAGTTCCTTTGACAACAACATTGGCTCCAATAATCGGTTCTCCGGTACTTTTGTCAACTACCACTCCTTTCACTGTCTGACTCTGCTGAGAAACAGAATACGAAGCCGTTATCTCACCACTCAAGGATGGAACAGCAAAAACTGTCATAGCCCCCAAGCTAAGCATTCCCGCCAATAGGATATGCTTACTTTTTAAATTAGAATTTAAAGTGTTCATTTTAGATTAGAAACATTAAGTTTAACAAAACTATTATTTAATGATTGCAGCATAACCACCGCCATCATACATTGTTATCGTAATTTTATCCCCTTGTTTTACCTTTTGTACACGACGGGCAAAGTCATTGGCATTCATATCCACATTGACACCATCTTCCCAGTAAGTCAGTGTTTTGTTTCCTTTTATAAAATCAAGGTCTATTTCGAACTTCTGTCCTTTTTCACCGACCATACCACCAATATACCAAGTATCTCCGTGACGACGAGCCACTACTACATACTCACCTACAGAGGCTTTCAGCACGCGTGTTTCATCCCATACCACCGGCACTTGAGACAAGAATTCCATACAAACCGGTTCGCGGTAATAGTTGGAAGGAGAGTCGGCAAGCATCTGCAACGGACTTTCATACACCACGTACATACCCAACTGGTGACAACGAGTACCTACAGAAGCAGGCAGGTTGAACCAAATCTTATGGTCTTTTTCATGGAAATTAATCATAGCCCCCGGAGTGTAATCCATAGGACCTGCCACCATACGGGTAAACGGCAAAGTAACATTATGCTTCGGTGTCACGAAGCTCCCCCATTTATGGTTTTCCAATCCGGCTACACCTTCCGAAGTCAGTACGTTGGGAAACGTACGCAACCATCCTGTCGGTTTGTAAGCCCCATGAAAGTCCACCAGCATCTTGCGTGCGGCAGCTTTCCTAGCCACTTCATAATAAAAGTCCACCATTTCCTGATCGTCACGGTTCATAAAGTCCATCTTGATACCTTTAATTCCCCATTGACTGAACTTATCAAAAGCCTCGTCTATCTTTTCGCGAAACGGTGCCCAAGATACCCATAAAATCAAATCCACATTCTTCTTCTTGCCGTATGCCACCAACTCTTCCATATTGATTTCAGGAATTGTTTTAGTCACATCCCATGCTTCCGACCATCCGTCGTCAATCACCACATATTCTATTCCATATTTAGAGGCAAAATCAATGTAATATTTATAAGTATCGTTATTGATACCGCATTTAAAGTCAACGCCCGTCAGAATCAATGCGTTGTACCAGTCCCATGCAATCTTTCCGGGACGTACCCATGAATAATCTCCTTCTGCTTCCGGAGCTAATTTATAGATCAATTGGTTTGTTATCAGATTGGCATCATTCTCGGCAACAATCATTGCACGCCAAGGATAATTGCGTGTGCCATTTACACGAGCAATGTAATCAGCACGCTTGGTTGGAAATATCTGACGGTCGTCTGTCTTATAATCTTCCAGTGAAACAGCGGCAAACTTGCCTGCCAGCTCGTTTTTACCTTGCTTGCGCAGAAACATACCCGGATAGCTTTCCAAATCAGATTCGCTGATAAAAATACGGGCATTCTCATCTACCTTTATTAATATAGGAGTACTGCAAAAACGATCTGTACCTATTTCCGAGAGTTTCATCGGTTTGAATAACGGCTGCTGTGCAGAAAGCATACTGCGCTCTTCGGGAAACAACGTATTATAATCTTCCGGAAAACAATAAATCACTTCTTCATTCAGTACTTTCAATGAGTCGGGAAAATCTGTATGAAAACGATAGGCCAATCCATCATTATATACCCGAAAATACAGTTTGTAATTCTCTGCATCCAGTACCATTTCATTATAATGATCAATGATTTGCTTGCTTTTCTGGCGCACTACCGGTTTCAATACTTGATTTTGTGTGGAACGTTCCACATTCTTCACTTCCATATTTCTTCCGATAACGGTTCCATTGTCGAATGTCATGGAAATGGGAGAAGGATTCAGCATCATTTTACCATTAAAAGTTACGGAATAAGTGGTATTCGTTCCTGTTTCCACATTCACTGTAATACGAGAATCCGGAGAATCAACTGTGTAGTTTTCGGCGAAAGCCAAGCTTCCCCATGCCATCATCAGGCATAATAAAGTCTTTTTCATATTCTTAATTTTATAGGTTATACTTGATACCGACAAAAGTACCCTATCCATTAAAAAGGCATGGAATGTATTATCCAAAGTATTAGAAATACCATACAAGATACTGACACTATTGTACAAAACATTAGCTCTATCGTACAAACAAAACAGTTAAACAGCTAATAATAAATAACTTATATATAATCTATAAAAAATCAAGAGTATAGTACACTCAACGTTTCGTCCTGTCAATCCGTACCAGAGAGCACACTTTTTCACATACGTAGCAGGAGCTATACATAGCCCTATGCATTTGTACGTACAGGCTTATGCATACGTATGTGGAAATCACGTCCAAAAGACAAGGACATTTTAAAAAAAAGTCGGAGATTTTTAGAAAGAGTTGCATAATGGCGACACACCGCTTAAATTCAGCGAATTAATGGGATTGTATTTCACTTCCATTTGAAAAACGACGCTACAAAAAGCACATTTGAGCATGAGTTACGTTACCTAATCGTTACCTTGTCCAAGTCTATAAAACAGACAATATAAGCGGTTATTTTTCAATTGTTTGCATTATTCTTCATAGCTTAAAACAACTCGATAAATAGTAATTTTGTAACAAAAATAATCGAGTTATGAGGAGTACCTTTCGAGTTCTGTTCTACACCAAGAACCAGGCCATAAAAAATGGCCGTGTCCCTGTCATGGGGCGTATTACCGTCAACGGAACGACGGCGAGTTTCAGCTGCAAGCGTGATGTTCCCCTTGTCCTTTGGGATGCCAAAGGCAACTGTGCCAAAGACAAATCCGAGGAGGCAAGACGGCTGAACCGGGAGCTGGAGAACATCAAGGCACAGATCGGCAAGCACTATCAATATCTCTCGGACCACGATTCGTACCTGACAGCCAAGAAGGTCTATGACCGCTATAACGGCTTTGGCGAGGAGATCCATTCGTTGATGGAGATCTTCAATATCCAGATCCGGGATTACAAACGGCAGATCGGCAAGACGAAAGCCCAAAGCACCTACCGAGGGTTGGTGGACGAGTACAAGTGTCTGTCCTGTTATCTGAAGGACAAGTTGGGTACGGAGGATATCCCCCTGATGTCGCTGGACATGGATTTCATCAAGAACTATTACAACTGGATGCTTTCCGTGCGCGGGCTGGCCAAGTCAACGGCCTTCGAGCGCGTCAACACACTGAAATGGCTGATGTATCTGGCAATGGACGAGGGATGGATCCACAAGCACCCGTTCAAGAAGTTCGTGTGCAAGCCGGAATACAAGAAACGTCCTTTCCTCTCGGAGGAGGACCTGCAACGCGTTATCAGCGTCAAGCTGAGCTACAGGCGGCAGCAGGCCATCCGGGACATGTTTGTTTTCATGTGCTTCAGCGGCCTGGCCCATGCCGACCTGAAGGAACTTTCTTACCGGAATGTCCACACGGATTCGGACGGGAACACCTGGCTGGTTGGAAACCGTGTGAAGACCAAGGCACCCTATGTTGTCAAGCTGCTCCCGATAGCCGTCGAGCTGATCGAGAAATACAGGGGGGTGAACGAATTCAAGGTTTCTCCGGACAGGGTGTTCCCCGTGGGGGAAATAGGGAGTATGGAGGACAGTCTGAAACGTATCGGCGAGAAGACCGGCTGCAGTGTCCGCGTCAGCCCGCACACAGCAAAACACAATAGTTTTGTTATCTAACTGAAAATTAAATAGTTATCATATTGCTTTCACTTGACAGGTAACTATTTAGAAACGAGCGAAATTCAGCGGCTTGTTTCATCTTGCATACATTCAAAGGACGTTTCTACAATGCAAATATAAGGTTTTCAGGTGAGTAAATCAAAATAGCTATAGGCTTTTTCAGTGTTAAATCATTATTAGGGAGTTGTTTGCACTCTCCAATACAGTTGTGCAATTATGTAAATTATCGCAAAAGATTTAGCGGTAATCCAGCTTCCTGATAAAGATTATTGCAATATTCAATTAACGCAAAGGAATGGTCTTCCTTCAACTCCCCAGAGGTTTTCTTATATCATCCGTTACACGGCAGCCAAGCTGACAATTACAGCTGGTGCGGATATATCATCGGTGAAAACAGTATTAGGGCATGGAAGTGTGGGATCGACTGAGGTCTATGCCAAAGTGGGATTGGACAAGAAGATAGAAGCGATGAACTTGACTAATGGGATTTTTTAGACAATGAAGTGATTTAAACTTTTCTTTTTCTTACACATTTTCTCAATAGCATAACGGAAAAAGCGATATAGTTCCATGATTCCCAGTTTCTGAGAGTTGTATCAAATCGATTCAAAATAGTTCTGTAACTGTCGATCCATACGTTTGTCCGTTCTATGTAGTATCGTTCCCTATACAACAACTCATCAAGGACTATACTGTCATTTCCCGTTCCATTTCTTTTGTTGATACAGATGTTTGCCACAATTCCATAAGTTTTGAGCACTGAGCGGAGGGGTACACAATCAAATCCGGCATCCGCATTCAGAAAAAGCCTTCCGTTTTCATTCAGACAGCCGCGCAGTGCGGACAGAAATACGACTTTCTGCGCGTCTGTCAGATGGTGCAGCGAATAGGTCGCGACGATATAATCGTAGCGGCGATCTCGCAGCGGCTCCACCAGACCCGTTGTAAAGTCGCCCTGATATAGCTGTGCGTCCGGCATTTTTTCGGACGCCAGTTCGAGCATTCTGGATGAGAAATCCTGCCCGTAGATGGTGCAGCCCTGTTCATACAGCCTTGCCGTCAGCACGGCAGTTCCAAACCCAATGTCCAGCACAGACGCGTTAGGGGTCTGCATGACAGTCTGAAAAATTGCAGCGAGTACCTTTTTGTATCCGGCAAACGGGTAGGTATTCGCTTCGTCAGAAAGACCGACACTTTTGTCATATCCATCTGCCCACAGGTCGAATCCTTTGTGGTTCAGCATAGTTGCCTCCTGAAATTCTAAATTGTCACTTTTTCCAGATCTTCGGCTGGTACTGCATATTGGAGACGTTGTAAACCGTAATAAACGCCTTTGGGTCCTCGCGGTTGATGAAGGTCATCAGCCGCTGGTACTCGCTTTTATCGACGATGGTGATGATCTCGTTATGTTTCTGCAAATTGTATGCGCCAATGGCCTCGT
>OHAJ01000974.1_pt1 | contig 21345 bp, 14 predicted proteins | sample 1577101 | NCBI WGS metagenome assembly OHAJ01 (sample SAMEA3541531, study PRJEB24748) | human gut metagenome | biome: human gut; feature: human-associated habitat; material: faeces | place: China | collected 2012
TACTTATGGCTTGTTTGTGTCTTATAAGGATGAAAATGGAATTATGTTAGAGTCTGGACTAAAGCGGTATAGTGGAAAGATAACATTGGATACAAAAGTCAAGGATTGGCTAACTGTTGGTGGTATGTTATCAGTTAATCAAGTTAATGAAAATAGAGTATTCACATTGACTGATACTGGAGCTGCGTCTCGTAGTGTCTTAGAGACTTTGCCTATAATCCCTGTTAAGTACCCGGATGGGACATGGGGAAGTAATAGGGATTGGCCGGGTACGGAGGACGACAATCCTGTTCGGCTTTTAAAAGAACGTTCAAGATTGTATTATACTACTCAATCAGTTGGTAATATTTATTTAGATTTCAAGATTATTAAAGATTTGTCATTACGTTCTAATATAGGTATAGAATTAATCAATATGAAGAATAATAGCTATACCGGAAAAGGTTTAAGAATTGCTACCAGCCAGCAGGGTATAGCATCTATTGAGGCTCAAAGACAGTATTATTGGCAGAATGAGAATTATTTTAATTATAATAAGACATTTGGAAAGTATCATCGGCTAAATGCAATGTTAGGACTGAGCTGGCAGCAAAAGTATAGTGAGAGAGTGCAGGCCCGTCATGAAAATTTCATGGATGATTTTTATCAGTGGCATAACTTAGGTGTCGGTACGGTAGTAAAGCCATCTTCTTCCAATGATTATAGATGGGGTCTAAATTCATATTTTGCGAGAGTAAATTATAACTATAAAGAAAAATATCTCTTAACTGTAACGGGCCGCCGATGCTGTTGCGGACATATTGCAGGCACCTCTCCTCGTTGGCCGTGATGCCGTCGACGCAGCGGATGCGCAGCGTGTCGAAGCCGTTGATCAGCAGTTCGGCAGACTCGAAACAGCACTGCGCCATCACCGGCTCCATGGCGTTGAGCTCCATCTGCGCCGCCTCGTCGGCCATCGTCACGCACAGCTCGTTGCCGATGACCTTGAAGGCGATCTGGTTCATCACCTCGGGAATCACGGGGTTGACCTTGCCGGGCATGATCGACGAACCGGGCTGGCGTGCCGGGAGGTTGAACTCGCCCAGCCCGCAGCGGGGCCCCGACGACAGCAGCCGCAGGTCGTTGCAGATCTTGTTCATCTTCGATGCGATGCGCTTCATCGCGGAGGAGTAACCGACCATGCAGACCGTGTCGGACGTCGCCCCGACGAGGTCTTCGGCCAGCGTCACGTCCCAGCCGGTGATCTCCCGGATGGCCGCCGTACAGCGCTCGGCATAGCCCGGCTCGGCGCAGATGCCCGTGCCGATGGCCGTGGCGCCCATGTTGATCGACAGGAACTCCTGCGCCGCATGGTCGAGGTTGTCGACCTCGCCCCGCAGGACGCTCGCAAAACCGTGGAACGTCTGCCCGAGGGTCATGGGTACGGCGTCCTGCAACTGCGTGCGCCCCATCTTGAGCACGCGGGCGAACTCGTCGCCCTTGCGCCCGAAGGCTGCGATCAGCGCTTCGAGGTGCCGGCGCAGTTCGAGGTGCGTGGCGTAAAGCCCGAGGTGGATGGCCGAAGGGTAGGCGTCGTTGGTCGACTGCGAACAGTTGACGTGGTCGTTGGGCGAGCAGTACTGGTATTCGCCGCGCGCGTGCCCCATGATCTCCAGCGCACGGTTGGCGATGACCTCATTGGCGTTCATGTTGGTCGTGGTGCCCGCGCCGCCCTGGATCATGTCCACGGGGAAGAACTCGTGGAACCTGCCTGCCATGATTTCGCGGCAGGCCTGCGATATGGCTCCGAAAAGTTCGTCGGAGAGAAGCCCCATCGCGTGGTTGGCGATGGCGGCACCCAGTTTGACGATGGCCAGCCCCTCGATGAAACGCGGGTATTCGCACAGGCGGAATTTGCTGATGGCGAAATTCTCCAGTCCGCGCATGGTCTGCACGCCGTACAGTACGTTGTCCGGCACCTCTACGCAACCGAGCAGGTCGCATTCGGTGCGTGTTTTCTTTGATTCGTTTTTCATATCCCTTACAATATAAAAATATTTCGACTTGTTTCTATTTCACATTAAAAGCTAAAAGCAGCAGAAAGTTAACAATTATTTCCCAAATAAAGAAGTATTTCGCATTTTCATGCCAAAATCGCCGGCCTCCCAAAAAAACGACCGGCACGGCCGGGGCCGGAAACAGGGAATACAGAGGAGGGACGAGACGGGACAAGAAGGGACGAGAAGGGACGAGAAGGGACGAGAAGGGCGGGGGCGGGGCGGATGCCAAGAAAGGGAATACCGGGGCAGGGCAGATGCAGAAGAGAGTAGTCTGTCATGAGTAGGGTGGATACCGGGCGGATTCCGGGAAAAGGCCGGGGCGGGAAACGATGCAGGGGCGGGCAGCAGGTAATCCGATGGCCGCGATGGGGCGAGAGAGAAGCGGCGTGCCGAAGGGAACGGACATGGCGGAGGAGGGCAGAGACTCGGCGTGCCGAGGAAACAGGACATGGCAGAGGAGGGCAGAGACTCGGCGTGCCGAGGAAACAGGGCATGGCGGAGGAGGACAGCAGAAGAGGACGGGGCGGAGGTATGCCGTACGGGCGCCGATTTCCCCGGAAAATAAACCGCACGGCCACAACCGCCAAATAAATTTGGCAGTCGGCGCAGCTTGTATTATCTTTGCCTCACAATAAATTCCCGCCCGGACAGGCAGCCCCGGCAGCGTGCAGGCAAAGTCTGCACCTGCGCCCGGCTCCGCAGCCCCCGTACGGGATTTGCACGATTCGAAAATCCGGAAAAATATGAAAGCAGCTATCATAGGTTACGGCAAGATGGGGCACGAGATCGAGAAGATACTCCTCGAACGCGGCCACAGCGTAGCGCTCGTGATCGACACGGACAATGCGGCCGACCTGAACGCCGCCAACCTCGCACAGGCAGACGTGGCGCTGGAATTCACCATGCCCACGACCGCCTACGGCAATATCCGCACCTGCATCGAGAACGCCACCCCCGTGGTGAGCGGCACGACGGGCTGGACGGATCGTCTGCCGGAACTCCAGGAGCTGTGCCGCGAGAAGGGCGGGGCGCTGTTCTACGCCTCGAACTACTGCCTGGGCGTAAACCTGATGTTCCGCCTCAACCGCTATCTGGCGGAGATGATCGGCCGCGTGGGCGGCTACGGCGTACGCATCGCGGAGGTACACCACACCCAGAAGAAGGATGCGCCGAGCGGTACGGCCATCACGCTGGCCGAGGGCGTCATTGCCGGCCTGCCCGCCAAAACGGAGTGGGTGAACTATGCCCCGGGGATCGAACACGCCGCGAACCGCATCGGGAGCCCGGCCGAAGCGACGCCCCGCCAGGTGGTGATCGACTCCGTACGCGAGGGCATGGTACCGGGCATACACACCGTGACCTACGAGTCGGAGGACGATATTCTCGAGCTCAAACATACGATTAAGAACCGCCGCACGTTAGCAATGGGGGCCGTAATAGCCGCCGAGTTCCTTTGCGGCAAACAGGGCGTCTACTCGATGGACGACCTGCTGAAATAAGATAAGATTAGGACATGGGAAAGATCAAGGCATTCTTCCGTAACAAATGGGTCGGCTTCACGCTCGCCTCGCTGCTCTACACGCTGTGGTTCGTCGTATGGACGGGCAACCTCTGGCTGCTGCTGGGGCTGGTGGTGATCTTCGACCTCTACATTTCGAAGTTCTTCTACCGCTACGTGTGGTGCCACAACGTACGCCTCTGCCAGCGGAGCAAAACCTACAAGACCGTCTACGAATGGGTCAACGCCATCATCTTCGCCACGGTGGTGGCGTCGCTGGTGCACATCTTCATCTTCCAGATGTACGTCATCCCCACCTCGTCGATGGAAAAGTCGCTGCTGATCGGCGACTACCTCTACGTGAGCAAGGTGACCTACGGCCCGCAGATGCCCAACACGCCGCTGTCGTTCCCGTTCGTACACCACACGATGCCTTTCTCGCAGACGAAAAAATCGTTTTCCGAGGCGGTCAAGTGGCCGTACCACCGACTCAAGGGATTGCGCAGGATCAAACGCAACGACGTGGTGGTCTTCAATTTCCCGGCGGGCGACACCGTACTGCTCGAAAACCAGGCGGTAACCTACTACGACGTGCTGCGCGGCTACGAAGAGTCGTTCGGCAAGGAGGAGGGACGCAAGCGCCTCGCGGAGAAGTACACCATCGTCAGCCGCCCGGTGGACAAGCGCGAGAACTACATCAAGCGCTGCGTCGCCATCGCGGGCGATTCGCTCGAAGTGCGCGACGGGCAGGTGTGGGTCAACGGATCGCCTCAGGAGCCGTTCCCCGGCATCCAGTACCAGTATGTCGTACAGGTCACTTCGCCCCTGACGCAATATGCCCTCGACAACCTCGGCATCACCGAATACACGGGCAACGGCTCGATGTACTACATGTTCCTCACGGACGAGGCGGCCGAAAAGGTCAGAGCGCTCGGCAACGTGCTCTCCGTGCGCCGTTATATCTACACGCCCAACACGGACGTTTTCCCGCAGTGGGCGGAACCGCGCTGGAGCCAGGACAACTACGGGCCGATCTGGATTCCGCAGAAGGGCGCCACGGTGCAGCTCACGGCCGAAAACCTGCCCCTGTACCGCCGCATCATCGAAACCTACGAAGGGCATGAGCTCGAAGAACGCGACGGGCGCATCTACATCGACGGCGCCGAGGCCGGCAGTTACACGTTCGGCATGGATTACTACTGGATGATGGGCGACAACCGCCACAATTCGGCCGACTCGCGCTTCTGGGGCTTCGTGCCCGAAGACCACATCGTCGGCAAGGCTTCGTTCGTATGGCTGTCGCTCGACGCGAACAAGTCGTTCCCGTCGAATATCCGCTGGGAGCGCCTCTTCAAGAAAGTACGCTAAAGGGTGGAAGCAGGGGACAGCTATCTAACGATCGCGGCGCCCGCCGAGGCGGCATCGAGGGAGCGGAGCAGCAAATTCCTCGCCTATGCCTATCCCGTGCAGGACGAGGGACAGATACGCGAAATACTCGACGCCCTGCGCAAGAGATACTACGACGCCACACACCATTGCTATGCGTGGAGGCTCGGGCCCGGGGGTGAGCATTTCCGCGCCAATGACGACGGGGAGCCTTCGGGGACGGCCGGACGGCCGATCCTCGGACAGTTGCTCGCGAACTCGCTGACGGACTGCCTGGTGGTGGTCGTCCGCTATTTCGGCGGCACGAAACTGGGCGTCCCGGGGCTGATCGCAGCCTACCGGGAGTCGGCGGCCGCGGCGATCGGGGCCGCCCGGATCGTGGAGCGCACCGTCGACCGCACCGTCCGCGTGGATTTCCCCTACATCGTCCTGAACAACATCATGCGCGTCGTGAAGGAGCAGCAGCCGAAAATCGTATCGCAGGAGTTCGACAACCTGTGCACGATGGTCTTCGCCATCCGCGAAAGCCGTGCGGCGGAACTGATTGAAAAACTGAAAAAAGCCGGGGGATCCGTCCCCGAAGAGCAATAAATGGCACACGAAAAATCCATCTATATCAAAGGTGCGCGGGTGCACAACCTCAAGAATATCGAGGTGGAGATCCCGCACGAAAAGCTGGTCGTCGTCACGGGCCTGTCGGGCTCGGGAAAATCGACGCTGGCCTTCGACACGATCTTCGCCGAAGGGCAGCGCCGCTATGTCGAGAGCCTCTCGGCCTATGCGCGCCAGTTCCTCGGGAAAATCAGCAAGCCCGACGTGGACATCATCACGGGCATCGCGCCGGCCATCGCCATCGAGCAGAAGGTCAACACGCGCAATCCCCGTTCGACGGTGGGTACCACGACCGAAATATACGACTACCTGAAGCTGCTCTACGCCCGCATCGGGCACACCTTTTCGCCCGTGTCGGGGCAGGAGGTGCGCTGTTACAGCGTGGACGACGTGGCGGCCTACATCCAGCAGCAGGGCGAGGGCGGCCGCGTCGTGATCGCAGCGCCGCTCACGCTGGGCAGGGGGCAGGGGATCATCGAGAAACTCACGCTGCTGCTCTCCGACGGCCTGATGCGCGTCTGGACGAAGGGCGAAACGCGGCTCATCGAGGATATCCTGCCCCAGGTCGACGAAAAGACCCGGGCGGAGGATATCCTCGTGGTCATAGACCGGGCACGCATCGCCGCGGACGACGATACGCAGACCCGCATGCGGGACTCCGTAGCCCGGGCGTTCTCCTACGGCGAGGGGATCTGCACGGTCATCACCGACAAGGGCGCCACGGAGTTCTCGTCGCGCTTCGAGGCCGACGGCATCCAGTTCGAACACCCCTCGGAACACCTTTTCAGCTTCAACAACCCGCTGGGGGCATGTCCCCGGTGCGAGGGGTACGGCAAGGTGATCGGCATCGACGAAGACCTGGTGATCCCCGACAAGAGCAAGACCATCTACGAGGACGCCGTGGCCTGCTGGCGCGGCGAGACGATGCGCAAGTGGAAGGAGCAGCTGGTAGAGAACGCCTACAAGTTCGATTTCCCGATCCATACGCCGTTCCATGAACTGACGCAGGAGCAGAAACGCCTGTTGTGGCGCGGCAACGAATATTTCCACGGGCTGGACGACTTTTTCGCCTACATCGACTCGGAACGCCGCAAGATCCAGTTCCGCGTGATGAAAGCCCGCTATACGGGCAAGACCACCTGCCCCGAATGCGGCGGCAGCCGCCTGCGCAGGGAGGCACTCTACGTGAAGGTGGGCGGCAAGACCGTCGCCGACCTGGTGGTGATGCCGGTCGACGAACTGATCGCGTTCTTCGCCGGGCTGGAACTGGACGGGCACGACACGAAGACCGCGGCGCGAATCCTCGTGGAAATCCGCAACCGCCTGCAATACCTGGCCGACGTGGGGCTGGGCTACCTGACGCTCGACCGCCTTTCGTCGACCCTATCGGGCGGCGAAAGCCAGCGCATCAACCTCTCGACGTCGCTGGGCAGCAACCTCACGGGGTCGCTCTACATCCTCGACGAGCCTTCGATCGGCCTGCACCCGCGCGACACGAACCGCCTGATCAAGGTCTTGCAGCAACTGCGCGACCTAGGCAACACGGTGATCGTCGTGGAGCACGAGGAGGAGGTGATCCGCGCCGCCGACTACATCGTCGACATCGGCCCCAAGGCGGGCTACAACGGCGGCGAGGTGGTCTTCAGCGGCACGCTGCCCCAACTGCTCAAAAGCAGGAAGAGCCTCACGGCCGACTACCTGACCGGGCGCCGCGCGATAGCACCCCCCGCCACCGAACGCGGCTGGAGCAACTCGATCCTCATCGAAGGGGCGCGTGAGAACAACCTGCGCAACATCGACGTGCGGATTCCGCTGGGCGTCATGACCTGCATCACGGGCGTGAGCGGCAGCGGCAAGTCGTCGCTGGCCAAGGGCATCCTTTACCCGGCGCTGCGGCGCCTGCTCTTCGACACGGGCGTCAAGCCCGGCGACTTCGACGGCATCGGCGGCGACGTGCAGCTGCTCAGGTCGGTCGAGATGATCGACCAGAACCCGATCGGCAAGTCATCGCGGTCGAACCCCGTGACCTATATCAAGGCCTATGACGAGATCCGCAAGCTGTTCGCCGACCAGCCCTACGCCCAGCATACGGGACTGGGGGCGTCGTCCTTCTCGTTCAACATCGCGGGAGGCCGCTGCGAAGAGTGCCAGGGCGAGGGGGTCATCAAGGTCTCGATGCAGTTCATGGCCGACGTCGAACTGGTGTGCGAGGCCTGCGGCGGCAAGCGTTTCCGCGACGAGATACTCGAAGTGAAATACCGCGGCAAGTCGATCTACGACGTGCTGGAGATGACCGTCGATGACGCCATCGCGTTTTTCGGCGAGGACAGAAAGGACTCGACCTGCAAACGCATCGTCGAACGGCTCAAACCGTTGCAGGACGTGGGGCTGGGTTACATCAAGCTCGGGCAGTCGTCGTCGACCCTTTCGGGCGGCGAGAGCCAGCGCGTGAAGCTGGCATCGTTCCTGACCAAGGACAGCGCCCAGGGCGGCGTGATGTTCATCTTCGACGAGCCGACGACGGGGCTGCATTTCCACGACATCAACAAGCTGCTGGCGGCATTCAACGCCCTGATCGAACGGGGGCACACGATCGTCATCGTGGAGCACAACATGGACGTCATCAAATGCGCCGACTGGGTCGTCGACCTCGGACCCGAAGCCGGCACGGGCGGCGGCAGGGTCGTATTCGAGGGCACGCCCCGCAACCTGGAGCAATGCCCGGCGAGTTACACGGGAAAATACCTCCGCCTGCGTACGAAATTATAACGAACACCGCCCCTGTAAAGGCGGAAATTCCCCGACAAGCAACAACAATGGAATTCTTCACATACCGACTCCCCAACGGCATCAGGGGCATCCACCGCCAGGTGAAAAGCAACGTGGCGCACTGTGCGCTGGTCATCAACGCCGGCAGCCGCGACGAGCATCCCGACCAGTACGGGCTGGCGCATCTGACCGAACATGCGTTTTTCAAAGGCACGCAGCGCCGCCGTGCCTGGCAGGTCAACTGCCGGCTGGAAAACCTCGGCGGCGAGCTCAACGCCTTCACCACCAAGGAGGACACGACCATACACGCCACGACGCTGCGCGGCGACTTCCCCAGGGCGGCCGAACTGATCGCCGACGTAGCCTTCCGCTCGACCTTCCCCGAGCGGGAACTGGAACGCGAAAAGGAGGTGATCGCGGACGAGATAAACACCTACAAGGATTCGCCTGCCGACCTGATCTACGATACGTTCGAGGACATGCTCTTCGCAGGGTCGGAGCTGGGGCACAACATCCTGGGGCGCAAGAATGCGCTCGCACGCTACGACGGGGAGGCGATACGCGCCTTCACGGGCCGCACGCACACCACCGACCAGATGGTATTCTCGTCGATCGGGAACTTCTCGGCCAAAACCGCCGAAGCCGTCGCGGCACGTTATTTCGCCGGGCAGGCGGCTTCGGCACGCGGCTTCGGCAGGGTAGCCCCGGCACCCTGCGCGGCCTTCGAAAAGACGGTCGTGAAGCACACGCACCAGACGCACTGCATCATCGGCAACCGCGCCTACGGCATCGGCGAGGAAAAGCGGCTGCCGCTGGCACTGCTGATTAACATCCTCGGCGGGCCGTGCGCCAACTCGCTGCTCAACGTCGTGGTGCGCGAGAAGAACGGGCTGTCGTACAACATCGAAGCCAGCTACACGCCGTACAGCGACTCGGGCATCGTGGCGATCTACTTCAGCTCCGAAAACGGCAATACGGCGCAGTGCATCGACCTGATCGAAGGGGAACTGCACAGGCTGCGCACGACGCCGCTCACCGCACGCCAGCTGTCGATGGCGAAAAAACAGTTCATCGCACAGCTGGCCATATCGAGCGAGAGCAACGAAGGGTACATGCTGGGGGCCGGAAAAAGTTTCCTGACGCACGACGACGTGGATACCATGGAACAGGTCTACGCCAAAGTGCGCGCACTGACCGCCGCACAGCTCACCGAGGTCGCCGAAGAGGTTTTCTCCGGCATGTCGAGACTCATCTATAAATAGAGATATGGAAAAGGAGATCGTATTCGTCCTGCTCGACGATTTCGCAGACTGGGAGGCGGCATTCCTCGCCCCGGCGCTGCGGGCGGGCACGATGCCGGGACGCCCGGCATCCTACGGCGTGAAATACATGACCCCCGACGGCCGTCCCGTCCGGTCGATCGGCGGGTTGCGGGCCGCGGCCGACTGCGACGCCTCGGCGCTGCCCGAAGCGTGCGCAGGGCTGATCCTCGTCGGGGGTATGCAGTGGCAGTCGGAGGCGGCGCAACGGATCGTGCCGCTCGTGGGCGAGGCGCTGGCACGCGGGATCGTCGTCGGCGCCATCTGCAATGCCGTGTCGTTCATGGCCGCACACGGCTTCCTGAACGGTGTCCGGCACACGGGCAACACCCTCGGAATGCTGCAAAAGTGGGGCGGGGCGAACTACACGGGCGAGGAGCTCTACGAGGAGCGCCAGGCCGTGCGCGACGGCAACGTCGTAACGGCCAACGGCACCGGACAACTGGAATTCACCCGCGAGTGCCTGCTCGCCCTCTCGGCCGACACCCCCGAGGCCATCGAAGCGTCGTACAAGTTCAACAAGGAGGGATTTTGCGGCAGATAATGGACGCGCTCGAACAATACATCCACGACCACACCTCGCCCGAAGAGGAGTTGCTGCACGAGCTCGACCGTGCGACCAACCTGCGGGTCGTACAGCCCCGCATGTTGTCGGGCCATATACAGGGGCGCCTGCTGGAGATGCTCGTGCGGATGCTCCGGCCGCGGCGCATCCTCGAGATCGGCACCTTCACGGGGTATTCGGCGCTCTCGATGGCCGCAGGGCTCGAAGAGGGCGGGGAACTGCACACCATCGAGGTGGAGGACGAGCTGGAAGAACTGGCGCAATCCTTTTTCGACCGCAGCCCGCACGGCGCGAAGATCCGGCTGCACATCGGTTCGGCACTCGACATCGCCCCGGCGCTGGGCATGGAATTCGACCTGGTATTCATCGACGGGGATAAACGCGAGTATCCGGACTACTACCGGATGCTGATGGGGGACGGCGGCACCGCCCCCCTGGTTCACAGCGGCTCGGTGCTGGTCGCGGACAACATCCTCTGGTCGGGCAAGGTCGTGCAGCCCATAGCCCGCAGCGACCGCCACACGCAGGCCGTGGTGGAGTTCAACCGCATGGTCTCCGAAGACCCGCGGGTCGAAAACGTGATCATCCCCCTGCGCGACGGGCTGAACCTGATACGGGTAAAATAAGCCGGGAAATAGAAATTTCGGGCGTAAATGTGTTCAAAGTAGGAATTTTTTTCTTAACTTGACATAACCAAAAACGCCCCACCATGAAAAAACCCTCCCTGTTGTCGCTCATAGCGGCATTTGCGTGCGTCGCTCTGTACGCCCAAACCCCCGATTACCGGTTCGGAAAAGTTTCGGCCGAAGAACTCCGCATGACGAGCTATGACAAAGACCCCGATGCCGCCGCCGTCTACCTCTACGAGGAGAACAGCCTCTTCTACCAGATCGACAGGGAAATCGGCCTCACGAGCGATTACCGAGCCCGTATCAAGATCCTCAAATCCGACGGGACGGATCAGGCCAATGTGAGCATCCCCTACACGGACGAATATTCCGTCAGGGAGAGCGTGTTCGGAATAGATGCCGTTGCCTACAACCTGGTCGACGGCAAGATCGTGAAGACCCCGCTCAAAAAACAGTACATCTTCACCGAGCAGGTCGGCGAGAACCACAAACTCGTCAAATTCTCGATCCCCGAAGTGCGCGAAGGCACCGTCATCGAGTACAAATTCCGCAAGACGTCGAAGAATCCCACCTACATCCCGTCGTTCCGCTTCCAGCACGACATACCCGTAGCCCGCTGCCACATGCAGGCCCTGATCCCCGAATTCTTCAAGTTCAACCTCAACCTCAAAGGCTACATCAAGGTCAATATCGAAGACGGGAGCACGAACGGTTCGGTCGGCAGCGGTTCGGACATGATCTCATTCAACGTCCGCGAAATCAAGGCCGATGCCACGGACATCCCGGCGCTCAAACGCGAGGCGTACGTCTGGTGCCTGAACGATTTTCGGTCGATGCTCGAATTCGAGCTGTCGCAGATCGCCTTCCCGGGCATCCCCATACGCAGTTACACCTCCACATGGGAGAACGTGAACGATATGCTGAAGAAAAGTTCGTTCGACACCCATTGCCGCATCGGCAACCCGTTCAAGGACGAGGTCGCCGCGATAAAGGCCGGGGAAGGCAGCCCCGGGGAGAAAATCCACGCGGTGCTGCGCCTCGTACAGTCCAAAATGAAATGGAACGAAAAGTACCGCCTCTTCTCGCAGGGGCCGCGGACCGCAGCAGGCAAGGGCACCGGGTCGAGTGCGGACATCAACTTCGTGCTGATGGCCGCCCTGAAGGACGCCGGGTTCCAGGTCACCCCCATCCTGCTCAGCCCCCGCCATATGGGGCGCATCCCCTATACGCATCCTACGATCGACGGCATCAACGCCTTCGTAGTGCGCGTGTCGCTCGACGAAGGGAAATACGCCTACGTCGACGGTACGAACCCCAACTCGGACATCGACCTGCTGCCCACCGAACTGCTCGTCGACCGCGCGCGGGTCTACGGGGTCAACGGCGACAACGGCTGGTGCGACCTCACGGGAATCGCCAAGAACGCCTCGGTCATCAACATGATCCTCAAGCTCGACACCGAAGGCACGGTCAGCGGCGAATTCATCGAACAGCATATCAACCAGCCGGCACTCCAGGCCAATACGGCCTATACCGAGGCAAAATCGAAGGAGGAGTACGTCGAAAGCCTGGAGAAGGAACACGGCATCCAGATCGAAGAACTGCACCTCGAAGGAACGGGCACGAAAAAACTCGTCCGGAAATACAGGATTTCCAGCCAGCCTTCGGGCACGGACGAATTCCTGTACGTGAACGCGACGATCATCCCCTTCATGTCGACGAACAGGCTCAATGCGCAGTCCCGCACGCTGCCCATCGAGTTCTCGCACCCGATGGTCTATTCGATCCGCTGCTCGCTGGAGCTGCCGGAAGGGTATACGGTCGAAGAAATGCCCCAAAACATCAATATATTCGCCTATGAAAAGGGCGCAAACTGCAAATACATCGCCCAGGCCGTAGGCAAATTCATACAGTTCAACTTCCAGTACTCCATGGAACGGATCATCTACCTGCCGTCGGAATTCGACAACCTCAACTCTTTCTTCGGCATGGTCGCAGACCTGAGCAACAGCCAGTTCGTAATCCGCAAAAACACCCCGCAGTCATGATGCGCAGCATGTTTGCCGCCCTGCTGGGCGTGGCCTGCGCCTGTATGGCACGGGCACAAGTGCCCGGCATCCCGGATTCGCTGCTGAAAAACAGCGACGCCGTGGCCCGGCTCATGTCCGTGGATTTCGTCTACAACACCCCGACCTCGGCCTCGGCCAAGTTCGTCGAAGAGACTACCATACTGAACAATACGGCCACCGACAAGGGCTCCTTCACCTGTTATGTCAGCCCGACGAGCAGCCTGAAAAACTTTTCGGGGACGCTCTGCGACGCACAGGGGCGCACGCTGCGCAAGTTCAAGCGCTCAGACCTGAAATACACCGAATTTTCGGGCGGGAGCCTCGCCTCGGACATTGCGACCTACTACCTGGAGGTCTACGCCCCGTCGTACCCCTACACGGTACGTTACGAATATGAAATGGCCTACAAGAACGGGCTCTTCAACTTCCCGACATTCATCCCGGTGGGTTCGAAGGGCACGGCCCTCGAAAAGGGAGTCTACACGGTCTCCGTCCCCGCCGGGATGCAGTTCCGCTACAAAGGCCTCCACATCGGCGCCCCCGCGAAGGAGTCTGCCGACGGCCGCGACATCTATCGCTGGGTGCTGAAGAACGTACCGGCCATAAAACCGGAACCCGCGTCGCCCCCGATCCTGGATCTCGTGCCGTTGGTATTCGCCGTGCCCGAGGAGTTCGAATATGAAAAGACACGGGGCAGCATGCGCGACTGGGCATCGTACGGTGCATGGCAATGCGGACTGTTGGAAGGACGCGCCCGGCTCCCGGAAGCGCTTCGGGCCGAGGTGCACCGCCGCACGGACGGCCTGGCGACCGACCGCGAGAAAGTCCGCGCCCTGTACGATTACTTGGGAGAATCGACCCGTTACGTCAGCATCCAACTCGGCATCGGCGGCCAGCAGCCGGCAACGGCCGAAGAGGTTTTCAAGACTAAATTCGGCGACTGCAAAGCCCTCTCCAACTACATGCACGCCATGCTCGGAGAGTGCGGCATCGAATCGGATTATGCCATCATCCACACCAGCCGCCGGAGGATGTCGCCCGATTTCGCATCGCCCGACCAGGCCGACCATGCCATCCTGCGCGTACCCCTCGCACGGGATACGCTATGGCTTGAATGTACGAACACCGAGGTGCCGTTCGGCTACATACACCGAAAAATCGCCGGGCACGACGCAATCGTCTTCCGCAACGGCACGGGCGAATTGGTCACGCTGCCGCAGTATGCCGACTCGCTGAACAGGATGGTACAGGAGGTCGAAATCACGATCTCGGAGGATGGGTCGGCCGAGGGACACATCACCGAACGGTACGAGGCGGGACAGTATGAACAGTTGATGGAATTCCCGAAAATGGATGAGCGGAAACGCACCGATTACCTGCTCGGCGAGCTGAAAATCCCGATGGTGAAGGTGACCGGGATCACCTGCGACGAACGCAAGGAAGCGCTGCCGTCGATCGAGGTAGGCTACGTGATCGGGTCGCCCAAATATTTCAACATCACGGGTAACCGCTGCTTCGTGCCCCAGACGCCGTTCACGAACCTGCCGCAGTACCGCGACAAGGAGCGGCACCACGACATTTACCTCGGGATGGGCTATTCGGACATCACCACCGTCAGGATCCGGGTACCCGAAAACATGCAGGTCGAAGCCCACCCCAAACCATGCAGCGTCACGGAGCCGTTCGGCAGCTACTCGCTGAAAGTCGAAGTCGAAAAGGGGCTGATAACCATCGAACAGCGCACACGCATACACGCCGGAACCTATCCCCGCGGAATGTTCGGCCAATACCGCGATTTCGTGACGGGACGTGCCAAGGCATTCAACGCCAACATCGTGCTGAAAAAACAATAGCAAGAAATACGGGTTTGTTTCTGTTTCCCGCTCCGCCGCATATCGGGGAGCGGGATTTTTTCGTACCTTTCGGGAAAAATCAGCAACGATGGAACTGAGCGAATTGCAGCAACGGGTAGACGCATGGATCAGGCAGTACGGCGTGCGCTACTTCAGCGAGTTGACGAATATGGCCGTGCTCACCGAAGAGGTGGGGGAGCTGGCACGCATCATGGCACGCAAATACGGCGACCAGTCGTTCAAGGAGGGGGAGAAATGCAACCTCGCCGACGAAATGGCCGATGTACTATGGGTACTGGTATGCCTTGCGAACCAGACGGGTGTAGACCTCACGGCAGCAGTGGAAGCGAATTTCGCCAAGAAAACCTCACGCGACAAAGAGCGGCACCTGCACAATCCGAAGCTCTGATCCCGAAAAGCCGCCTGCCCCCGCAAACGGCCGAAGGGGTCGCTCCAAAATATCTGCCACAAAAAATAGGACGATTCGACTCCGGAGAATAGCCCCCGGCGAGCCGCACCGAACCCTTCACGGAAAACCACCGCAACGGGTCGCCCCGAAGTGTCAGCCACAAAAAATAGGACGATCCGCCCCCGGAGAACCAATCCCGGGTGACGGTTCCGAAGAACCGACCTGAAAACTGCCCGCCCCGTCAGGGGCCGATCCGAAACCACAACTGCACCGCACCGCGGCACAAAACACCCCGCACAGGGCCAAGGCCTCCGTACGGGGTGTCCGCTTATGGTAAATCGGTAAACCGGCCGTTGTCAGCCGTGCGCCGGCGGGCGTCGGCCTGGGGTGGCGATCCGGTTAACGGAGGACGGAAAGCGGTCTGCCGGCGGTCTGAGGCGGCGATCCGGGGTGCCGGATACCGGACACCGGCCAACTGCCAACGGGCGGCGGCAGGGTGTTCGACTATCGGGAAACGTGGGGTTCGGCTTCGGAAATCTTCAGCGGGACGGCCCGCATGACCACCTGGCGCTGGGCATCGGAAAGCTCTCCGTAAGGCTTCCCGAACTGCCGCTGCGCCAAGTGGGTACGGATATCGTCGAATGCCTGCGCAATGCGGTTCTGAACATCGAGATAACTGTCGAACGGGGTGTCGCTCGCCGTCTGCAACGATACGATCCCCTGGCTCACGGGGTATTCCATCTTCCCGCCGCCCGGTAGGTCGAATTCCGTCACCACCTTCTCGGCCAGCCCGGGGTCGTCGGACACATTGCGTACAAACGCCCCAACGCGCGACGTGAGCTCACGGGGGTCGATGAGCTCCAATACGTCAGCCGTCCCGACCATCATCTTCCCGTTCCCGTTTAGCAGCACCAGAAAAACATTGCGCTCCTTGACCCGGATCTCAGACCGTACCGTAGAGCTATCTTCCGCCGCGGCATTGCCAGGCACGACCGCCAGCACGTCGGCAACCACATTTACGCCCGGGGAAGAAGCGGAGCGGGGCGGCAGCATGCGCATAACCATGCGCTCATCGGTTCCGTTATACATGACCCGCAGGATATTGGCAGCACGCAAGGCTTGTTTTATGTCGGTCACAACGCCCATTTTCGCCTCTTTCCCTGCTATAATCCAGGCCCCGACATCGGCGGGCGAACGGTCGCCGCGCCAAGCCACGAGCTTCGGCTCCAGCTCGGCAACGGATACGGGGCCTCCGTTCAGCAGGATATTGCCATCGGGCAATACCTGTATCAGGGCGGTATTCAGCGATGTTTCCATAACATTTTCCATCTCGCGGCTCCAGCCGAGGCCGGAATCGCCGGCCAGGAAACGATACCATTTACCGAAGGAAAGCATGGAAGCATTGCTGAAACCGGCATCGAAGCACTCGAAGTTCCGGCCGGCAGGGTTCACGACCAGGCTGTCGCAGCGTATTTCCGTAAGCACATCTTTCAAGGCCGGGTCGGGCGTTTCATCCCGGAAGCGGGCTTGTACGTTACCGGCGAATATCATTGTCCGGACATCCGACGGATAGGCCCTGTCAGAGCGGAGCACCTCCAGTTGCCCCGCGGCACCGAAGGTCACGGTCTTGCCGACGAGGGCAGCAGGGCTGCCGGATGCGTCGGACGTCAGGAGCACCTGCATGTCCGCACGGTCGGACTCGGGAAGTTTGGCGCGTTCGGCCGCGACATAGCCCGCCAGTCGGTCGATGGATACGGGACGCCCGTTGAACGTCACCGTCCCGTCGGCGGAGATATGGATACGGGAGGCAGTGCCCGGCTCGGCAGATCCGGAGGTTTTGGTCGTAAAGCTGCAAAGCATCATCATCCCGGCCACCACGGGGATGGCCGCACCGAAGCGCACGAATGCGAACCGGCGCCTTGTGAATTGTGTCATCATGGCAAATCGTTTTTTTGTGAGTGAATGATTCAACCCGCAGGCTATATCCGGATTATAACCGAAGAGTTGACGGAAAATGATCGTCCTGTATTCCGTGAGGCCGTACCCCGCATCGAGCACGTCGCGGTCGGCCTCCCACTCCTGCACCTCCGAAAGCCAGCGCCCGGCGATCCAGACAAAGGGATTGAACCAGAAGACGCTGCGCACCAGTTCGAGCGCGATGCGTTCGGCGGAGTGGCGGTGGCGCACATGGCTCGCCTCGTGGCAGACCACGATCTCGCGGCGGCGGCCTTCGTAACCCTCACCCAGAAATACCGTCCGCAGAAACGAAAAGGGCGTCCCGACGCGAGGATTCTCCGCTACGGCATATGCGCCGCAATCGGTGATCCGCGAACGGCGGCGCAGACGTCTGATCCCGAGGATGCGCACGGCAAGGATCGCAAGCGACACCGCGACAGTCAGCAGGTACAACGCGGCCACGGCGATGCGTGCCACGCGTCCCCAGTCGGTGGCAGGGGCCGTTGTGCGTACGACGGCGGCCGGCTGGCCCGCCTCCGCGACGAAAGGTTCTTCGGCAGGCGGGACGGCCTGTGAGGCAACCAGCGGCAGCGGATCGGCCTCCGTACGGGCGGGGTAGAGGGGGATATCGAGCGCGGGGATCGCCGCCGAAAGCAGCATTGCCGCCACGAGGTAACGGCGACAGGCCGCGAAAGAGACTTTGCGGACGAGCAGCAGCCGGTAGAATGCCAGCAGCATACCGCTGCAAAAGAACACTTCGAGCAGGTACAGGGCGGGGGATTTCATCATTTGCGGTTTTTGAGCATGTCCAGAATGGCGTCGGTCTCCTCAAGCGAAATGGCCTTGTGTTCGGAGAAGAACGACACCAGCCGGCTGACGGAACCGCCGAAAAAATTATTCAGCACGGTGTCCATATAGCGGCGCGCATAGTCGTCCTTCGAGACGACGGGGTAGTATTCATGGGTCTTGCCATAGGCCTTGTGTGCGACGAAGCCCTTTTTTTCGAGAATGCGGACGATGGTCGAAACGGTATTGTAGGCGGGTTTGGGTTCGTCCATCTCGTCGAGGATGCCGTGTACGACGGCGGCGCCCCTGTTCCACAATACCTGCATGATCTCCAGTTCGGCACGGGTCAGTTCCTGCGGCCGGTTCTTTACTATTCCTGTCATAACTATACCTTTAGTTGATTTACCTGCAACGAAGATAAAACTAATATTTTAGTTATACAACTATTTTTTTAATTATTTTGCCGGAAAATAAAAAAACTGCCCGCAATGCAATGCGGACAGGGTATCGGGCGAAGGGCAGCCCCGGGGCTATTCAGCCAACTCGACGCAGATCGCACCGTATTTACCCGCCAGCCCGTAGATTTGCACGGCCTCGACGGGCAGCATGTAGAAATAGCGCATGGGCACTGCGGCATCCACCGAAAAAGCGCCGGTATGGCAGATTTTCAGCCACGCCCCGATCGTCGAGGGCCGGCCGCAGAAGACCACCAGGGGTATCCGGTCGGGGTATACATCCCCGATGACAACCCCCTGGTCGGTATCGTACCGTGCCATTGTCCCGCGGTCGGTATGGACTTCGAGCGTGCGCAGGAACAGCCCGTCGATAAACTGGAAGACGCTGCCCGGGACACGTACGCCGTCGAGCATATAGACGGCTTTAGGGGACAATCGGCGCCACAGCTCCTCGGGCACCTTGAACATGGACACATCGCCGCCGCTGCGGCGTACCGAATCGTACTCGTCCCGCAAGGTATAGGTCGCAATGTGCTTCGGCACCGTGCGCCATGTTCGCGCGGCTTCATCATAGACAGCATTTGACCAGGTATACCCCGCGACATTGCCCAGCAGGTGCGGACGGGCGCCCTTTTTCCGGTCGCGCTCGATAAAAAATTTCAGCAGCCGCACCTTTTCACGCCGGGTGGAGTCGGAAAGTTTCATGCGGCGATCCCGGATCTTGACCTTGCGGACGTTCCACAAGGTCACGGCGTCGTAAGCCACGGCCTCCGAAGTGCGTTTGCGGTTGAGTTTATAGGCAAAGGGGCGGCCTGCGGCGGCAAAACCGGCCGTAACGGCGGGGGAGGGCTCATCGGCAAGCTCCTCGCGCTGCGCCTGGTCGAAGCGCAGCTCCGCCTCGTGCTTCTGCGGCTCCTGCGCCGACACGCCATGTACGGCCATCGCAGCGCCCAACAGGGCGACCAGCCGGATAAACAGGTTTTTCATGCTACTGTCTCTTTATGCTACTAAAATTTTAGTAAAAATAAAACTAAAAATTTAGAAATACAAATTTTCGGGGCAAATAACGGCCTGAGATTAGTTGGAAACGGCCATGAAAAAGCCCCGGCATAATTGCCGGGGCCTTATGCAGCAGGGTAGCGCGGCTACTCCAGCTTGAGGTCTTTCTTGATGCCCTCGATCTTGGCGTCGAGCTCGGCCTGCACCCGGTCGAAATCGGCAACCGACGCCAGGGGAGCCTTCACGCCGAAATAGAACTTGATCTTAGGCTCCGTGCCCGACGGACGCACCGACACGGCCGTGCCGTCCTCGGTGAACCACTGGAGCACGTTGCTGCGATCCTGCACGATCGGGGTCATGGCGCCGCTCTTCACGTCGGTCGTTTCGAGCGTAAGAAAATCGTTGATCTTCACAACGGGCGATCCCAGGATCGTCTTGGGCGGGTTCGCGCGGAATTCGACCATCATCTTCTGGATCAGTTCGGCCCCCTCCTTGCCCTTGCGGACGACCGACACGAGTCCCTCGCGGTAGAAACCGTATTTCACGTAAAGCTCCTGCAGCCACTCGTAGAGCGTCAGACCCATCGTATCCATGGCCCATGCGGCGGCTTCGGCAGCCAGCGAGCAGGCCGACACGGCATCCTTGTCACGCACGTAATCGCCGGCAAGGTAGCCGAACGACTCTTCGCCGCCGCCGATGTACTTGGCCTTGCCTTCGTTCTCGCGGATGATCTTGGCGATATACTTGAACCCCGTGAGGCAGTCGTAGCATTTCACCTTGAAATGGTCGGCCACGGCATTGGCCATCTGCGAGGTGACGATGGTCTTCACGACGTACTGGTTCCCGTCCAGCTCGCCGCGCTCGGCCCAGCGGGTCAGTTGGTAGCTCATCAGCAGCACCAACGTCTGGTTGCCGTTCAGCAGCACGTACTCGCCCTTCTTGTTGCGCAGCGCGACGCCGATACGGTCGGAGTCGGGGTCGGTAGCCAGGACGAGGTCGGCCCCCTCCCTGGCCGCGAGGTCGATGGCCATCGACATGGTCTTGCGCTCCTCGGGGTTGGGCGACTCGACAGTGGGGAAGTTCCCGTCGATGACGGCCTGCTCCTTCACCATGATGATGTTCGTGAAGCCGAATTTACGCAGCGACGCGGGCACCAGGCGGACGCCTGCGCCGTGCATCGGGGAGTAGACGATCTTCATGTCGCGGTGCTTCTTCACGCTTTCGGGCGAGAGCGACAATTCGTGCACCTTATTTAAATAGATCTCGTCGAATTTCTCGTCGAGGATCGTGATGTTTTCGGGATTCTTACCCGTGAGTATCATGTCCACGTCGGTGATCTTCTCCACCTCGGCGATGATATTCTTGTCGTGCGGCTCGGTGACCTGCGCGCCGTCCGTCCAGTAGGCCTTGTAACCGTTGTACTCCTTGGGGTTGTGCGAGGCGGTCACGACCACGCCCGAATGGCATTTCAGCTCGCGGATGGCGAAGCTCAGTTCGGGCGTCGGGCGCAGCGAATCGAACAGGAAAACGGTGAATCCGTTCGAGGCGAAAATATCGGCCACATGCTCGGCGAACATGCGTGAATTATTGCGGCTGTCGTGGCCGATCGCAACCCGGATCTGCTCGCCCGCGAAGTTCTTCTTGAGATAGTTCGAAAGCCCCTGTGTAGCAGCCCCCACCGTGTAGACGTTCATGCGGTTGGTACCCACGCCCATGATGCCGCGCAAGCCGCCCGTACCGAATTCGAGGTCTTTGTAGAAACTCTCGGTGAGTTCTTTCATATCATTATCAATCAGGTATTTAACCTGCTTCTTGGTAGCTTCGTCGTAGTGGCCGTCAAGCCATGCCTGCGCTTTTTTCAGCACCAATTGTTCCAGTTCGTTAGCCATAAGTTTATTGGTTTTATTTATAATTTGATTATAGGACTGCCTAAAAAATTCTCAAATGCAAAGTTACTACAAAAAAGTGAAATGCGGAAAGATATAGTGATAGAATTGAGTT
>OHAJ01000977.1_pt1 | contig 21334 bp, 13 predicted proteins | sample 1577101 | NCBI WGS metagenome assembly OHAJ01 (sample SAMEA3541531, study PRJEB24748) | human gut metagenome | biome: human gut; feature: human-associated habitat; material: faeces | place: China | collected 2012
ATATGGGGCGACAGTGTCGACTACAGGTAGGAGAAAAAGAAATCTTCATCGACCTTCTGTTTTACAACACCCGCATACACGCGTATTGCTGCGTGGAATTAAAGACCGGCTCATTCGAGGCATCCCACCTCGGACAGTTAGGTCTGTATGTGACGGCAGTCAATCATCAGCTGAAGACAGAATACGACAATCCTACCATCGGATTGTTGATTTGCAAGGACAAAGACAACATCGAGGCTCAGTATTCATTGGAGGCATACAATCTTCCTCTTGGAATATCTCAGTATGAGCTGTCCAAACTCATTCCCAAAGAAATAAAGAGTTCTCTGCCATCTATCGAGCAGATAGAATCAACGCTGGAGCAATTATCGGAGAATAGCGAGGACTGATATTTCATTCCTTCCAGCCTATATTTTAGAATTTGATAGTCCCGATTCATCATGAGGCGGGACTATAAGTATGTGTGTCTGCCCCTAATTGAGAGATTAGATTTCCAGCCTATGCCCTTTGGATTAAAGATGGTGCTAAAACGGTGCTAAAAATGGTGCTAAAGCATCCAACATAAGACAAGCTGAGAAAAGCGAAAGTTGATGTCGGTAAAAATGTCGGTAAAGGTGTCGGTAAAATGTCGCTGAAAATGTCGCTAAAAATGTCGCTAAAAACTTAACCGAACGACAACAGCAAATCATAGCTCTTATCAGCGAGAACCCGCAAACCACAAGAGCGGAGATAGCCGCTGCAATAGGAGTTGCTACGAAAACGATCGAGCGCGAACTTGCCGCTCTCCCGGACATAGTCCGTTATGTCGGCTCAAAGAAAGGCGATCACTGGGAAATAATTCATATCAAGTAATAATTTAAATAACGATTGGAGAGCCAATCGTATATCACGATACCCATAACACCGCATCTTGTTTAAGTGAAAATCTGGTACATTGGAACTTGTAAGAGGAAATGCGTGAAAGTTATGCTATGCACAAGCATAGCGTGCTGTCACGTCCTCTTACATAGGGTTACCAGAGCCTTCACTTTCTGACTATGATTGGCATGCTATTTTTTTTTGGACAATTGTATAAAGTATATTGAATAAAAAAAACCGATTTTATTCAATACAATGGTTTGATTGAATAAAATTCGCTATATTTGCAGTCTAAAACAGACTGTAATGAAAACAACTATACTCAATCAGCGGGCGGAGCGCGACGAATTGTTGTCGCGCCCTTATCAGCAACGGCATACCAAGTATGACGCTGACGAACTTTTGCAGAACTCGCTTATCAAACTTATAACCGGCCCCCGTCGCGTCGGTAAATCCGTTTTTGCACTGCTGATGTTGCAAGGAAAGAATTTTGCCTACCTCAATTTTGACGATAATCAGTTGCTTGAAAAATGGGACGAGGATTTGGCAATGTCAGCACTTGATGATGTCTATCCCGATTATGATTTCATGCTGCTTGATGAAATTCAGAATCTTCCTGATTGGGATTTGTGGGTAAGCAAGCTGTATCGCAGGGGAAAGAATCTGATAATAACCGGCAGTAATGCCAATATGTTGAGCAGTGAAATGGCGACAGTACTGACTGGTCGTTATCTCCAGATTGAGATGTTGCCTTTCAGTCTTGATGAAACTATGAGGTGGAAAAATATCAGTCCGGACCGCGAGGAACAGGCGGCACAGGCAATAGTGCTGGCAGATGACTATATGCGGAACGGTGGGTATCCCGAAACAATCCCTGCTCGTGGCATAACCAAGAGTTATCTTTCTACGCTGTTTGATTCAATCTTGCTGAAAGATGTAGCCCAACGCCACAACGTGAGGAATACGACCGACTTATACAACCTTGCCACATATCTGTTGTCAAATTTTTGCAATCCGATTTCTGCCAACGAACTTGCCGGAGAATTGGGCCTGTCAAGTGTGGCGACGACAAAAAAATTCTGCGACTATCTCAATGAGCCTTACCTATTCTTCTATTTGCCGCGCTTCAACAATAAGCTGAAACTAATGAATAAGGCTCCGAAAAAGGTATATGTCGTTGATAACGGCTTTGTGCAAAGTACAGCCTTTAATATCAGTGAAAACCTCGGCAGACTGTTGGAAAATCAAGTATTTGTAGAGCTACTGCGTCGTGGCTATATCCCCGGCCAAACGCTATTCTATTACCGTACCCGCAATGATAAAGAGATAGATTTCGTTACCCGTAAAGGCGCGAAAGTAGAGCAACTAATACAGGTCTGCTACGACATGACCTCCGAGAGAACCCGCAAACGCGAACTCGCCGCCCTCGTCGAAGCCGCCGAAGAACTCCGCTGCGACAACTTGCTTGTAATCACAAACTCGCAAGAAGAACAAATCGAGTGGAAGGATAGATTGATTTCAATTATCAATGTCCCTAAATTTTAGTGTATATGAAGAAGAAAGAAAAGGTAGATATATATTTTAAAATGGCTGGGCGTTACTATCTTCTTTTTAGTGTGATTCAAATGAAAGGGAATGGGGTAGTCGACCTCAAAATAACAGATTTCTATAACGGGTTTGTTATAGAAAAAGCTAATAGTTTACGAGAAGATGGATGTATGACAGAACAGGAAATGGAAACGGCTAATTATATCTCAAAAGCTGAAATGTCCTATCATGCTGATGGATCATTCCTTAGAAAAAATAAAGATTTTAATACGACAAAATATTATAACCCATATGGAGAAGGCGTAAGATGGACCCCGACAGATAGCATTGTCGATTTCCAACCAATTATGAATATTGCTATCCGACGAATGGAAATTTATAATAAAAGTATTTCTGATGTTCCTATTGATACAAGTAAACGATAATCTCATATATGTTTATGTGATGAACTATTTGAGACCAAAGGAACATACTTCCTATTATTGTTTGTCAGGCATAAATCCTTACCGTTTTGCAGGTGTGGCAACAGTCAGAATTATAGTGATATTATAACTGAACTAAACAATCAATTAGATTTAATGTATATTTATACAGCGGCATTCTTACCCACAACCTCAACCATACTATTCTCGATATTTTAAAGGATGGATAACCCCATATGCGCATAATTCAATAAACTTTTGTAATAAGGAACATGCCAAAGATGAAATGATGGATAAATTGGGGGGAACAATGTTTAATCCTAAATTTTATAATTTTCTCCAAATCCTAACCGATGGTGGTGAGTATTATTATTTTTCTGAAATGAAATTAAAAGTTATTGATGAGATTGATGCATTTTTTGAAGGTTTTGAGAATAAAAGAAGCCTTCCCAAACCGTTATTCATTAAAATTGTTTTTCAATTATTAGGCAATCAGATTGATTCATTCAATACATTATCTAAAACTGATAAAGTATCTTTATTATCACAGATAGATTCCAATATTCGACATGCTATTAAAAATATAGCAGATAATAAATTTGATTAAATCAAATAAAGATTATTGTACTTCCCCTAAAATATTCAACAAAATTTTCGTATTTTTGTAATACCCAATGGAAACAATGGGAAGAACATTGAAATGGTGCCGTGTGTGATTCGTGAACAACGGATAGTGCGGCATTACAATATTTTGGGAACGATTTAGTTACGACGATATTATCCGGCTCCAGGCGAGATTGAAGAAAATCTACAATCATATCGGTAAAGATTATGACAGACATGCTCATGGGGTCAACTCAATAATGTCTAAACTTGAGAAAGATGATTTTGAGATGCTTTTGGCATTAGGAAAATGTGAATCTTTCAGACGATTTAAAGAGCACCTGACACTTTAGCAGAAAAGTGATCATGAATATTATATAAAGGGGTTGTCTCCTGGGCGGGAGACAACCCTTGTTTCTTTTGGATCGATATGCGGGGGGTGGGTCAGGGGAGTCTGTCGTACTCTGTGTCGGTTACGGGTTCAAGCCAGACGTTCTCGGTCTTTTCGCCCGGCACCGAGAATGCGAGATGTGCGAACCATGAGTCTTTGGCCGCTCCGTGCCAGTGCTTTACATTTGCCGGAATGTTGATGACCGTGCCGGGAAGAATTTCGACGGCAGGTTTTCCCTCTTCCTGATACCAGCCGCGTCCGGCTACTCCCACAAGCATCTGGCCTCCGCCTTTATCGGCCTTGTGTATATGCCAGTTGTTGCGGCAACGTGGTTCGAAAGTCACGTTGGCAAAAGGTATCTGTTCCGATGAGATCGGGGCAAGATAGCTGTTGCCGATGAAATATTTTGCGTATGCCGTGTTTGGTTCACCAATGGGAAATATCATTTCCTGCTGGAATTTTTCCTTGGCCGAAGTTGCAGCCGTTTCATCCGCCCAGACATCCTTGGCGAGTCGAAACGCGGCCCACGCTTTAGGCCAGCCTGCATAGAAGGCTATGTGAGTTATGATCTCGGCGGCTTCTGTGCGAGTGATACCGTTCTTCTTCGCTTCCTGAAGATGATAGATAAGCGAACTGTCGGTTATGCCTTGCGAGATGAGCGAGGTGATTGTCACGAGACTGCGGTCACGTAAGGAAAGAAGGTCATTGCGGCTCCATACCTCGCCGAAAAGAATGTCATCGTTGAGACGGGCGAACTCCGGAGCGAAATCGCCGAGAGCGTCACGCCCGGCTGTCTGGATTATCTTTTGCTGTGCCATAGTGTTGAAAGTTATCATGCCGGTTAATGCTATTGTCAGTAATTTCTTCATAACATCTACTTAGCTACTTAAACAATTATTCCCGATTGCAAAGTTAATAACTCGCGCCCGTATGTTTTTACCCGTTTTACAGAAATTATTATCAATTTCCAGCTGAATTTGTAAAATAGTCGTAGACTTCCTTCGATATGCGCGCTATTATGCAGGAAGCTTCATCTTCAGTCCCGTCGAAATCACGTATAAAAACCGCAAGGGCATACGCCCGTCCATCCGGAAAACGGAAATATCCCACATCATTGTGAGCCGTCAGTTCGCCGTTGCCGTTTCTGTAGCCGCTTCCGGTCTTGTGGGCAAACAATATGTCCTGGCCGGCGGGAAGCGCTGCTCCGAGGCGGTCTTGTCCTGTCGTGACAGTTGTAAGGGCCTCACGTATCGGATCCAGAGCATCCCGCCCGATGAGGTCGGAGGTGAAAAGCAGATGTATCAGAATCGCCGCTGAAAGGGGAGAGGTGTGGTTGCGGTAAGCGAGTGAGTGATCATGCTTCATATCGCCTTCGGAATATCCGATGCTGAAAGTAGTGTCCCGCGCCACACTTTTTATGAATCGGTCTGTCTCCGTCGGAGACACGATGTGGCGGAAGAGCAGATTGCTGGCATTGTTGTCGCTTGATATGAGGGCATGGCGCACGAGTTCTCCGACAGATACGTCAAAATCGTTCATGCCATATATTTTCAGCATCGGACTCCACGTGTGCGGATCCAGTTCATTTGTCGTGACATGCACAGTACTGTCGAGTGTGTCACCGCTGTGTTTCAGTGCGTCGGCTACGGCCAGAGACTGATGGAGTTTGAAGACGCTCATCATCGGGTAGCGGACGCCGTTGTTGACAGTAACGGTGTCGGAGTCGCTTACAAAGGCGATCCCTACGGTGCCGTGTACGGAATCGATGAGTGAGTATAATCTGTCTTTAAGTCCGTGGCCGTAAACTTGCGGAGTCAGTGAAGTGTAGGCCATACATAAAGAGAGCCATGCGAGCATGCTAAAGATCAAAAATTTTCTCATAGCGCGGTTATTTCGGTTATAATGCCGGCAAAATTAAATATTTTGACCATCATTTCAAACAGTAGACCGTGAAAAGGAGATATAATACGGATGTTTTCTGCATGAATTTTTTTGTACATCCCCCATTCGACGCATACTGCCATGCTGAGACAGCGCAATCAGAGAAAAAACAGCTTTTTTTGCGATTAAATTTTTTGCTTTGACGAAAGAATGTTAAATTTGCAGAATTGGAGGCATTGTGTCTTTACGAGGCGCCGCAACAGGTCCTCGGAATGACTCTCCTCTCCGGCAATTCGAGACCATGAACACATCGGATCCATTTTGACTATTCAAATAAATAATTCAAATAATTCTTAACAACTATGTGGTTATCAAACTCATCCGTAGGACGTAAGATGGTAATGGCCCTTTCGGGCGCGTTCCTCGTCCTCTTCGTGACTTTTCACTGTTTGATGAACGCGGTTGCAATCTGCTGGCCCGCCGCCTATAACTCGGTGTGCGAGTTCCTGGGCGCCAACTGGTATGCTCTGGCTGCGTCGGCTGTCCTTGCACTGTTCGTTCTGATTCACATCATCTATGCCGTCATGCTTACGGTTCAGAACCGTAAGGCGCGCGGCTCCGAGCGTTATGCGATCTCGAAGAAGCCCGCTTCTGTGGAGTGGTCATCGCAGAACATGTTTGTTCTCGGTATCGTGATCCTTGCGTTCCTCGTTGTTCACATGATCCAGTTCTGGGCAAAGATGCAGCTCGTCGAGATTCTGGGTTGCCATGACACTCTGCCCCCGGCAGCCGGCACGCTCTTCCTTCAGGAAGCGTTCGCCCAGCCCTGGACACTGATCGTCTACGGTATCGGTTTCCTCGCTCTCTGGTTCCACCTCAATCATGGTTTCTGGTCGATGTTCCAGTCTATCGGTTGGAACAACACCAACTGGATGCCCCGCCTCAAGAAGATCGGCCTCTGGTGGACAACCATCGTGATCGCGCTCTTCTTCGCCGAAGGTATCGTATTCACCGTCAAGGCACATGAGAAATACTACCTCACCAACGAGACTCTCCGCGAGCAGTATAAAGACATGATCGTGCCTATGATCGAGGATGACTTCGGTCCCGACGCCGCACAGCTCGAACAGCAGATCAAGATGAGCCCTTACGGCAACGTTTCAATGGGTCTCCGCCAGATGGCAGGCCAGATGAACTCTCAGGTAGAGCAGCTCAACTCTCCCGAAGGCCAGAATATGCTCAAGGAGCGTCCAGAGATGGCTGAGCAGGTAGAACAGCTCAAGAAGCAGGCCGCTGCTCTCGAAAAGGCAGTCAAGCTTTTCGACTACCTTGAGGCCGGCGATAACGAACCCAACACACAATTGCCTCCCAGCGCAGGCCAACCTTATTAATAAGCGATATGGAAACTACAAACAGCAAAATACGAGTAATGAATCCGGCGGACTCGAAGATCCCGGAGGGTCCTGTCGCTGAGAAATGGACCAACTACAAGGCCCATCAGAAACTTGTCAATCCCGCAAACAAGCGTCGTCTCGACATCATAGTGGTCGGTACGGGTCTCGCCGGTGCGTCGGCGGCCTCGACTCTCGCCGAGATGGGCTTCAACGTGCTCAACTTCTGCATACAGGACAGCCCGCGCCGCGCTCACTCGATCGCAGCCCAGGGCGGTATAAACGCAGCCAAGAACTATCAGAACGACGGTGACTCCGTATACCGTCTTTTCTACGACACAGTGAAGGGCGGTGACTACCGCGCACGCGAGGCAAACGTATATCGTCTCGCCGAAGTGTCCAACAATATCATCGACCAGTGTGTGGCGCAGGGTGTGCCTTTCGCACGCGAATACGGCGGTCTTCTCGCCAACCGTTCGTTCGGTGGCGCCCAGGTGAGCCGTACATTCTACGCCAAGGGTCAGACAGGCCAGCAGCTTCTGCTCGGCGCATACTCTTCGCTCAACCGTCAGATACAGGCCGGAAAGGTGAAGAGCTACAACCGCTATGAGATGCACGACCTCGTGCTCATAAAGGACAAGGACGGTGTGGAACGCGCACGCGGTATCATCGCCAAGAACCTTGTGACCGGCAAATTCGAGCGTTTCGCCGCTCACGCCGTGGTCATCGCCACAGGCGGTTACGGCAACGCCTACTTCCTTTCCACCAACGCTATGGGCTGTAACTGCTCGGCTGCAATGGCATGCTACCGCAAGGGCGCATACTTCGCAAACCCCGCTTATGTGCAGATCCACCCCACATGTATCCCCGTTCACGGCGACAAGCAGTCCAAGCTGACACTCATGTCGGAGTCTCTGCGTAACGACGGCCGTATCTGGGTGCCGAAAAAGATCGAGGACGCAAAGCGTCTGCAGAGCGGCGAGATCAAGGGCAGCGATATCCCCGAACAGGACCGCGACTACTATCTGGAGCGCCGTTATCCCGCATTCGGTAACCTCGTGCCCCGCGACGTGGCCTCACGTGCCGCCAAAGAGCGTTGCGACGCCGGTTTCGGCGTAAACAATACGGGCCTTGCCGTATTCCTCGACTTCTCCGAGGCTATCAACCGTCTCGGCCTTGACGTGGTGCGTCAGCGTTACGGCAACCTCTTCGACATGTATGAGGAGATCACTGACGTCAATCCCGGCGAGCTCGCCAACGAGGTTGACGGCGAGAAATATTACAACCCGATGATGATCTTCCCCGCCATCCACTACACGATGGGCGGTATCTGGGTAGACTACGAGCTCCAGACTTCTGTAAAGGGTCTTTTCGCCATCGGCGAGTGCAATTTCTCCGACCACGGCGCCAACCGTCTCGGCGCGTCAGCCCTCATGCAGGGTCTCGCCGACGGCTACTTCGTGCTTCCCTACACTATCCAGAACTATCTCAGCGACCAGATCACCGTTCCTCACTTCAAGACGGACACTCCCGAGTTTGACGAGGCCGAGAAACGTTGTCAGGATCTTGAGGATAAGCTTATGAATATCAAGGGTACACGTTCTGTCGACTCGATCCATAAGGAACTCGGCCACATCATGTGGGAATATGTCGGCATGGCACGCGACAAAGAAGGCCTCGAGCATGCTATCGGCGAACTCGGCAAGCTCCGCAAGGAATTCGAGACAAACCTCTTTATCCCCGGCACAGCGGGCGAGGGAATGAACGTCGAGCTTGACAAGGCGTTCCGTCTCCGTGACTTCATCACCATGGGTGAGCTTGTGGCTTACGACGCGCTCAACCGTAACGAGTCATGCGGCGGCCACTTCCGCACCGAATACCAGACCGAGGAAGGCGAGGCCAAACGTGACGACGAGAACTACTTCTATGTAAGCTGCTGGGAGTATGAAGGTTCGGACACCAAGGCCCCCGAGCTTATCAAAGAGCCTCTCCATTACGAGGCAATCAAGGTACAGACCCGTAACTATAAGTCATAAGTAAAGTCAACTATGGAAGAAAATATAATGAAAGTCAATCTTAGGATCTGGCGCCAGGCCGGACCTAAGGCCAAGGGCGAATTTGTGACTTATCAGGGAGTCGAGACTACGCCCGATACATCATTCCTCGAGACTCTCGACATTCTTAACGAGACTCTTGTCGAGAAAGGCGAGGAGCCTGTTGTGTTCGACCACGACTGCCGCGAGGGTATCTGCGGCATGTGCTCGCTCTATATCAACGGACATCCCCACGGTCCCGCCACCGGCGCGACCACCTGCCAGCTCTATATGCGTCGTTTCGCCAACGGCGAGACCATCACCGTAGAGCCCTGGCGTTCGGCTGCTTTCCCTGTCATCAAGGACCTCATGGTAGACCGTAACGCATTCGACAAGATCCAGCAGGCCGGCGGCTATGTGTCGTTCAACTGCGGCGGCGCACAGGATGCCAACGATCTTCCTATCTCGAAGGTTCAGGCCGACGAGGCCATGGACTCCGCAAGCTGTATCGGTTGCGGCGCCTGTGTGGCTGCCTGCAAGAACGGATCGGCAATGCTCTTCGTATCCGCCAAGATCGCGCAGCTCTCACGTCTGCCTCAGGGTGCCGTGGAGCGTGACCGTCGCGCTCTGGCCATGGTAGCCAAGATGGATGAGCTCGGATTCGGTAACTGCACCAACACCGGTGCCTGCGCAGCCGAGTGCCCCAAGAGCATCAAGCTCGCCAACATCGCGCGCATGAACCGCGAGTTCATTGCCGCCGAGTGCCGCAAGTAATAACTGAATCAATCCAATAAAAAAGCCCGCGCGAGCGGGCTTTTTTATTGGATTTTACTTCTGATGTCTGCTTTTTGCCTCTTTCAGAAATTCGGTCGGAGTCAGTCCGGTTATTGCTTTGAAAGTCCGGCTGAAATTGCTGCGTGACCTAAAGCCGGCTGACGCGCTTATTGCTTCGATTGTAAGTTTCCCGTTTTTCTCAGTGTCCATAAGCCGACGGCTGACAATCTCGACTCGCGCTTCATTGAGCATGCGGTTGAAACTTTTGCCGAAATCTTCGTTAAGTACCTGTGATACATATGTTGAGTTTGATTCGCAGGCCGAGGCAAGAGTGTCAAGTGAAAATCCGTCATTACAGACAATACCTTCGTCGGCCATTACTTTTGCTATTCTGTTTTTCAAAGCCATCCGCATGTTGTCGTTAAGAGAGGACCCGGCATATTTCCTGCTTTCGTCAGGCTGATCACGCTCTTCTGTTTTCTGTATAATGTCCTTCTTGTTGATCATGGTAACATACTTGTTGTATATGTTGCGGTTTTTGCGTTTCAGTAAACGATTCTGCCTGAATGATATAAGCAGCATGACGGATATCAGGGCCATTGCGGCAGACACTATCGCTATGACACGTGCGTGAAACCGTTCTTCGATATTGAGCCGACTTACTTCTTTTTCGAATTTATCGATGTCGTACGAAGTCTGTAGATCACGAAGCCTGCTGAACTCTCCTGTGTTGAACAGCGAATCTTTCATCTGCAGATACCAGAACCTGTACACCCCCGACAGATACTTGTCGCCTTTGCGTTCGTAAGCTGCTGAAAAATATTCGAAAGTTTCGTTTATAAGTTCAGAATACCCGTTGTCGGCAGCTATCTTTTGGGCTATGTTGAAATGGCTTATGGCGGAATCGGTTGAATTAATCTGAAGAAAACAGTTTCCGATGGCGAGTTCGGTAGCTACGACGTTGCGCGGAGGAAGAAGCATGCTGTCGGTGAACTGCAACGATTTTCTCAGTAAATCTATCGCTTCAGGCCACTGTTTTTCGCCGGCGGCCAGCATTGCTCTTGCATAAGGTCGTGTATAATACGTGGATTTGTCGTCGTTATTACCGAATTTGTCCAGATATGTCACAATGTCGTTTCGGTACTCTCTTATCATATCAGGATGCGAAGCTGTGAATCCTAACGACATCAAATTGGTCAAAGCAGTCGACGCCATTCTTGCGTCATTTGAATGAATTGGGTTGTGAATAATCTCCCTCAGCATCTCGGCGCTCTTCTTGTCATCTCCGAAATAATGGTATATGCCGGCCATATTAATTAGCGCTGACGAAACAGGAGTTTTCCCCGATTCCAATACTCTGCGGAAACTTGCATACGCTTTGGTGTAGTCTGCATTCATAAAGCTTATGATTCCTATACAGTTCTCACTCCGGACAAAAGCATCCGACACTACAGCATTTTTATCGTTGTTGAGCTGCGTGCGTACGAGAGTAAAGAATGCAAGAGCGCTGTCTCTATGATTTTCCGCAAGATGTCGTTCCCCTATGTCACACAGTTCGTCAAGAGGGATATTTTTATATCGGTCGTAGATATCCTCATAATCGAATGCATATCCGTCCAATACAAATGACATTATTGTCAGAAGTGATGTCAAGGTGGCAATTGCAGGCTTGAGAGATGACATGATTTTATAGTTTTTCACAACATGCAAATTTAGATAAAAAAATGACATATGTTTCACGTCGTAAGAATAAGTAAACGCTCTAAGTTGGTCAATAATATATTTAAGTAACACCTAACACGGATCTTATCATAAGTTTTCAAGTATGTTTTCGTGCTGATTTATCAATAGGCACGCATGTTGAGAAGTTTGATTTACAGCCGGATTCATATTTCAACTAAATTTGTAAATATAAACCGCGGGCTGCGGAACAGCCTAATATAAACCTTATACCAAATGATAAGAAAAACTTACCTTATGGCAGCCATTTCCGGTGTGCTGTTTCCGTCGGTGTTTCTTTTTGCCGGGCTGTCCGGCGGTATGACTCCCTCTCGTCTTGAGGTGGCGGGTTGTCAGAATGAAGAGCCATCAGTACAGAAACGCACAGTTCCGGAAAAGACGATTTCGAAAGAAGGCTTTTTCTATGAAGATTTCGAATCCTCGAAAGATTACGCATTCCCTGACGGTTGGACAGTGACGTCTACTCCCGGCAATCCTGATGACGGCTGGCGTGTCGGTACAATCACGATGGACGGTTCGCCGGTGGCCGGTCCGAGCGGACTGAAATATGCATTTATTTTTTCTAATGGCGAAAATGCACATGACGCGTGGGCTATATCTCCTGCAGTATATTTAAATGCAGGCAGCGAATATCAAATAGAGTTCTATGCAATGACAGTGTCTTCCAATTCCACAAAAGAATCTTTTGAGGTGGCTATAGGAACCACACCTACGGTGGAATCGATGGGACAGATTCTGGATTCGGTAGGAGACACAGATAGTAAATGGGAAAAAAAGATATTTACTTATACTCCCGAAGAGTCTGGAAACTATTATATAGGATTCCACAGCAATTCTCCTAAGAATGCGGAGAATGCAGCAGGCACTCTGATCGATGATCTTAAGATTTATACGGGATCTCTTCCGATATTGTCAGGTGCGACAATATGTGATCTTGGAGTCCACGGCAATCTTGATGCTGCGGCGAGTGGGTCAGTCGAGTTTTATAACAGAGGCTCCGCTACTCTTACACTCAGCCTGAAGAGCGCGAGTGAAGGACTCGAAACCGAAGGTCTTCCTTTGGAAATCGAGCCATACATGACAGAAAGTTTCAAAGTATCGTTGACCGGAGCAGAGATCGGTGACTACAGCGGGCAGATCGTACTTACCACAAACGATCCTGTACATCCCGAATTGACAGTCGATGTTACTGCGGTTATAGAAGAATCGAGACACACCGGATTTCATTTCGAAGATTTCGAGTCAGGAGGCCCGGAGGGCTGGGACTTGCCTCAGGGTGTGGTGAATACGGCAGATTATTCAGGACACAATTCTTCGCGTTGCATTTATTCGACAACCTATTATACCATGCTTGAGGGTAATGGTGACGGCGTAGGTTTCACGACACACTATGTAGATATGGGCGAGGCTCCTGTCTTCTCTTTCTGGTATCAGCTTACGGACAATAGCTTTTTTGGTGGCGGTGGTGCGACAGATGCGGATCGTCCCATTGTCAAAGTCCTCGTTTCAGAAGATGGTGGTGCCACATGGAATAAGGAATATGAGATAAGCAAGGATGGAGATGAACAGCATGTGCCCTCCATGGATTATCGTAAGGTCACGGTTGATCTTCCCAAGTATGCCAATAAGACGTGCAGAGTGCGTCTGCTGTTCCACCAGTCGGATGGAGACGATCCTATGTCTCTGATGATGAATAATATCCAGGTGCTTGTGGATGATGTGACGATAGGTACAGCCGTTCCTCAGGATGTAAGCATAGACTTTTTGCGTGGAAATGCAGTGGTAAGACCTGGAGAAGAGAATATTGCAAAAGTGTCTGTCAGCAATCGCGGCTCGGAAACCGTCGCGTCCTATGACGTAGAACTCATAGACCGTACAGGTGACAAGGTTCTTTCAAAAATATCCGGTGTGGATCTGGGGGCAGGCGAGACTAAAGACATTGATCTGAGTTGGTCTGTTTCCGAGGTCGGAAGTAACGGAAATTATGGCGAAATCGTGCACAGCTTGCCGCTGACCCACATGATCTTTCAGCATTGATCCATATGCTTGATGACTCCAATCCAGACAATGACGAGTCCAATATTCTTGCGGTCGATGTTGTGGCCGATGATAACAAGGTTGTCAATTTCGATCATGGAAAGACTCTCCGCTCATCGGCTTATCCTATAGCTTTCGGCAATGTCGAGACTGTCACCCAGTCAATCTATACAGCCAATGAGATCGGTGTGAACAGAGCTCAGATCTCGAGCATTGTCTTCACTTCGACAATGGATGCGCCGTTCAAAGGCGAGTCGTTCGAGGTTATGGTAGGCGAAACGGAAAAGGAGGAATTTGCCGACGGTATATTCGTGGATGCCAAGAATTTTGTCAAAGTATTTGACGGAATCGTATTTTTTGATCAGGGCCTTTCGGATGTAGTTATTCCTTTCTCGGAGGCTTATGAGTACAAGGGAGGAAACCTTGTCGTGATGTGCCGCAAGTTAGGTAAGGAATTCGTAAATAAGCGTGAATTTATTGTTCATGAAACGGAAAATTACCGCTCCATACAGGCGTTCAGTCCGGGTGAAGGTGAACTCGGAGAAGGACCGGTTTACAAGAATTCTGTCGCGAGTCGTGTATTGCCGCAGGCGCGTCTTAACTTGATCACATATCCGACAGGCAGCCTGAAGGGAACTGTCACTTGTGGCGGAACTGCACTGAGCGGCGTAAAAGTTTCTGTTGAAGGCAGTGCTTTCTATGCATATACCGACAACAATGGCTGTTATGAATTCCCGGCTCTTGCAGAGGGTGATTACAGCATGAGTTTCGAGAAACATGGCTATTATACCATATCCGGAAAGACTGTGAAATTGAATGCCGGTGAATCATCCGTACTCGATGCGGTTATTGAGAATGTGCCGACGTATAAAGTTACCGGTACAATATCGGAGTCTGGTACCGGCAAACCGCTTGGCGGCGTTGAAATTACACTCGACGGATATGACAGATACTCAGCGACAACAGATGCCGACGGAAAATTCATTATTGAAGATGTGTATGGGACTGGATCGGAAAATCCATATGCAGTCAGGACTACATCTGAATATTTCGAAAACTATTGTAATAAACTTGCGGTGTCGTCTGACGTGGTGGCAGACATTGAGCTTGAAGGCTCGTTGCTCAGGCCTACCGGTGTTAATGCGTCAAATGCTGACGGATGCGTGAAAGTTGAATGGTCAGAGCCGAATGGAGAGCTGCGTCATGATACTGGCGAGTATGACACATGTCTTGGATTCCACGGCGGATATAGTGAGATTATATTCGGATCGGCGTATCGCTGCAAAGGAAAAATTACCGAAGTGAGCTGGTATGTCACGGATGACGATGCCGAGCATTCCAACTTCAATGTGTTTGTGTTCGGCCTTGATGCCGATGGAAATCCGGATCCTAAGAATATACTGTATGTCGCTGCAAATGTCGATTATACAGACAATGCATGGTCTGTGCACCGGCTGACAAAGCCTGTAGAAGCTGATGGCTTCATGATCGCGGTCAGCTGTACCGGTTTTATGGGCATAGGTGTCACCAAGCCTAATGACGCTTATCCTTTCGAGCGCGGGATGTATTATTATGCCGGAGAGAGCTACAACTATCTTATTTCGGATATGTCCAATTATATGGATTGCCATCTGATGCTCCGCGCTACGGTTGAAGATGATAGCAACGCCACCCGTCCGACTCAGAAATATGATGTATACCGCATAGTAAATGACGCTCCGCGCGATGAATGGACATTGATCGGAACAACAGAAGATCTGAGTTTCGAAGATGTGAATGCTGCCTCTTTCGAGGGTTCTGAACTGCGGTATGCGGTAGTGGCCCGTAAGGGTGGCTGTGAGACCATGCCAGTCATTTCCGGTCCGATCAAACCGTCATCTGTTGTAGAGGTAGTTTCAGATTCAGAAATACGCCTCGGCTTCAATGCGACGGGCGATCGTCTCTTGATACATTCCTCAGTCGAATTGGCACGTATTGACATTGTCGATATGTCGGGCTCTATTGTCGTGTCAGAGAACAGACCGGCAGAAACGGTAGATGTCTCGTCGCTTGTATCAGGTGTTTATGTGGTAAGGCTGCAGGCTGATAACGGATATACCTGTTGTCGTAAACTTGTCAGACATTAACACCATATATCACAATAAAACGGTAAAAATAAGGAGGATGCGTCGACGATGCATCCTCCTTTTGATTCAGCTATGATCTATCCCGGTGGACGAGAACTTGAATATGGTTTTCCGGCGGTAATACACTCGTCAGCGGTGTCGGCAACTTCTGCCGTTCGTTCAATAGCTGCCGACCGTGGTGCGGCGGCGTCCGCGGTCGTTCGGGTCGAAAGGATTGCGGGTCGGGTCGAAGATTTCATCTTCCTCCTCCTCTTCTTCCTTGTCCTTCTTCCGGTCGCGGCGGCGCTTGTCGGATGCGGGCTTGTTCTTGGTGACTGCTGCCGGCTTCATCATGTCGACCGGAGTATCAAACAGCGCCCAGTTCTCCTCTTTGTCCCAGTTTTTCTTCACATTGATGGCCTTGGGGTAATAATAGGCGAGTTCGGGCTGGAGGCCGAGGTCATAGTTGCCGGTATCATATTCACCGTTGCCGTTCAGGTCGAGGATTATGCGGGCGTAGAAACGTCCCGGAGTCAGGAACGGGAAGAATGCGTTTCCCTTCTCGACAGGTGCCGTGCGCTGCACAGCGTCACTGCTGTTGAGGAGTTCCACGAACGCCGGTATCTCGGACGGCAGTCCGGTGATATGGAACAGGACCGAACAGTAGTCTCCCGTCTGCTTGACCGTGAAATCATGACGAAGCGGTAGTGTCGGTTTGCCGAATATGTCGGTGGCGGCAAGCGAGTCGATCTCGAGACGATATTTGCCTCCATACTCCCAGGGGTAGTCGAGCATGTATTTTCGAGGCTGGAGCGAGTCAGGCTGTACGACGGAGAATTTCTCCGGGACCGATCTGTAGACTGAGTCTTCGGCAAAAGATAAGTGAACCGCTCCTGTGTCGAAACGCGACAGCGGGGCCGGGCTCTCGAACTCTATGGGGAGATGCACCTCCTGGGCGGTCGGCGAGATCATCTTGAACGCTGTCGTTATGGCGGCTATCGAGTCGGCTGCCGATATGCGTTTCTTCTTCTCTTTCTTTTTGGGAGCGGGCAGATTCTTTCTGAAAAAATTGAGAGTGTCGGTGGTGATTGATTTCACGAGGTTCTGGTCAGACCGCGTGTAGGTCACGGCGATCTGCAGCGAGTCGGTGCGCATCAGCTCAGGAGTCAGCCACCACACCAGCGAGTCAAGACGCTGACTTGCCTCGAGAGTGCCGGGCGAGGTTATATCGGGACGGCCGATCACCGACAGGCAGGGCAGCGAATCGGAGCGGGTGTTGAACTTGAGAAACACGCGTGTCGAGTCGATGCGCTCATATTTTGCGAGATATTGCTGGCGTATTTCCGAATTGAAAGAGCGGAGCACAATGTCGTTCGGCAGAAACTGTGTGCGTGTGCGTTTCGTCACGCTGTCGAGGTGGCCGGTGAGCGGATTGTAGATCGAGTCGAGCGCCGTTACGGTCCGCGCCGAGGGCTCAACGGTGAAGTCATAGAATGCCAGATCCTCTTCAGGCGACGAATAGGCATAGTCGTTGTCCTTGTCGCCGAGCGCGAAGACTCTGTACTTTCCCGGAGCGAGGCCGCGGATGGTGAAGCGGCCTCTGTCGTCGGTTTTCGCCACACGCAGCAGGCGTGTCTTCGAGAAAGTCGTGTCCGACATGCCGCCGTTCTCATGCACGCCCACGATCATGCCCTGCTGTGGCTCGAGATCGCGTGCCCCCAGCACACGTCCCGATATTCTCAGCGAGTCGAGTTGCGGTCCGGTCGAGAATGTGTAGGAGAATCCCTGCAGGGTGTTGCCTTCGTTGTTGTCTTCTATGGCGTCGGCGAAATCTACCGTATATGTGGTGTTGGGAGCGAGAGAATCGAACTCGATGGTGACGCGGCGCCCCTGCGAGCTGACACGCGGCACGGATTTGGAGGTGGGGGAGACAACGACTTTCTGGAAGGCATCCTTTACATTTATCAGCTCGTCGAATGTCAGTGTGATACGCTCCTTGTCGACATTGAGCGATCCTGCGGGGGGATTGGCGGAAAGGAACCTCGGAGGGTCTTCGTCGCGCGGACCTCCCGACGGAGTGCCTATATTGGCGCACGACGAGAGCATCGCGAGCGTCACCGCAGTCAGGCCGAGCGCGGCGGGACGCCATGCCGGAATGTTGGGAAATATCTTTTTTGACAGCATTTCAGTTTGTATCGGTTTGATCCGATTCGATGTTTTTGACACGTTATTCATAAAAGAAACATCAAAAATAAACAAAATAATCCATAAATTCACCTATAAATTTGAAATTTGTAATGATGTTTTGTCGAAACATCAAAAAAAAGAGGTATATTTGCAAGCTGAAAGCTTATATCGTGAAAATTAATAAATAAAATAACAACAAAACAAAATGCAGAACAAAGGGTTTATCAGCACCATTGCGATTCTGTTGGTTTTGATATGCGGATTCTACATCTCATTCTCGTTCGTGACCCGTCACTACGAGAATGAGGCGCGTGAGTTCGCTGCCAGGATGTCGAAGACAACAGATGAGACTAATGATGCTTACAAACAGAGTCTGAAGCAATTCAACGATTCGATCGACAAAGAGAAAGTGTATCTTGGTTACACCTACAACCAGGTGCGCAAGATGGAGGTAGGCCTCGGCCTCGACCTCAAGGGTGGTATGAACGTAGTGCTCGAGGTGTCGGTTCCCGACATGCTCCGTCAGTACGCGTCGGGCGACGCGCAGCTCGCACAGATCAATTCCGCCATCAAGAAAGCCCAGGACGCAGGCGTCAAGTCGAGCGACGCCGACTTCATCGAGAAAGTGGGCAGCTACATCCAGCCGGGCGTCATGTCGGGACTTTTCATCCGCGAGGGTGAGTTTATGGGACAACTCAAGAGCAATGCCTCCAATGCCGAGGTGATCGACGCTCTCAACAAGCAGGTCGACAGCCAGGTCGATGCGGCGTTCAACATTTTCCGCACGCGTATCGACCAGTTCGGTGTGGTGGCGCCCAACATCCAGAAGCTGCAGGACAAGAAGGGCCAGATCCTTCTCGAGCTTCCCGGTGTGAAAGAGCCTGAGCGTGTCACCGATCTTCTCAAGTCGAGTGCAAACCTCGAGTTCTTCGAAGTCTATAACTACAACGAGATCCTTGCCGACCTCCAGAATTTCGCCACTCAGTATGCCGCTCAGGACACTGTGAACCGCGTGAACCTCTTCGCGCTTCTCGGCGGCGTGCAGCGCAACGGCAGCCCCGTTGTCGGCATGGTGACTCCCGCCAACAAGGCGCTTGTCGACTCGATCATGAACAGCGAGCTCGCCAAGAAGGTGCTTCCCTCCGATCTCACGCTCGCCTGGAGCGTGAAGCCCGCGGAATTCCCCCGCACCGACGAGAAGGGCAACGTGCTCAAGAAAGCCAACGGCGAGAACATGACCGACTCATATTGGGAGCTGGTCGCACTCAAAGGCGATGCCGCTCTTGAAGGCGACGCCGTGACTTCCGCCTCTTCGGAATATGACAACATGCAGGGTAACATGGTCAACATGAAGATGACCGACCGTGGCGCGCAGGAGTGGGCCACAATAACCCGCAACAACATCGGCCGTTCCATAGCCATCGTGCTTGACGACAATGTCTACTCTTTCCCCAACGTAAACAACGAGATCACCGGCGGCAGCTCGCAGATCACCGGCAACTTCACTCCCGAAGAGGCCAACGACCTCGCCAACGTGCTCAAGTCGGGCAAGATGTCGGCACGTGTCGATGTGGTCAGCAACAACGTGATCGGCCCGAGCCTCGGCGCCGAGGCCATCCAGATGGGCTTCGTGTCGTTTATCGTGGCCATCTTCCTCCTCATGGTCCTCATGATCCTCTACTATGGCTGGATTCCCGGTCTCGTGGCCAATGTGGGTCTTATCCTCAACCTCTACTTCACTCTCGGTATCCTCGCTTCGCTTCAAGCGGTGCTGACGCTGTCGGGTATCGCAGGTATCGTCCTCGCGCTCGGTATGGCTGTCGATGCCAACGTGCTTATCTTCGAGCGTACCAAAGAGGAACTCAAGAACGGCAAGAAACTCCGTCAGGCCATCTCCGAGGGTTACAGCAACGCCTTCTCGGCGATCTTCGACTCTAACCTTACTTCGGTCATCACCGGTGTGATTCTTCTTATCTTCGGTTCAGGTCCGATCAAGGGCTTCGCCACGACGCTTATCATCGGTATCGTCTGCTCGTTCTTCACCGCAGTCTTCCTGACCCGCATCGCGTTCGACCTCATCACCAAGAACGGCCGCAACGCAGGCATGACATTCACTACCGGCGTCAGCCGCAACTTCCTCACCAACCCGAAAGTCAACTTCCTCGGCCAGTGGAAGACCGCTTCCGTGGTGTGGATCGCCCTCATCGTGATCGGTATCGCTTCGCTCGCCATCCGCGGCATGAACCAGGGTATCGACTTCTCGGGTGGCCGCAACTATGTGGTGCAGTTCGAAAAGGATGTTGACCGCGAGGCTGTTCAGCAGAACCTTACGAAGCTCCTTCAGGAGAAAGCCAATGACCCGACCGTTTCCGTTCAGGTCATCACGATCGACAACCCCTCGAAGCTCCGTATCTCCACCAGCTATAAGATTAACGAAGAGACCGAAGGCATCGAGAACGAGATCACAGATCTTCTCTATCAGGGCCTTCAGAGCGAGCTGACCACCAACGGTAAGGTGATGGACAAGAATGCCTTCACCGTAGCTGACGAAAGCCGTGGTATCCTTTCGATCCAGAAAGTAGGACCCTCTGTGGCCGACGATATGAAGCGTGATGCATACTGGGCTGTGGGCATAGCGCTTGTCTGCATGTTCCTCTACATTCTGCTCCGTTTCCGCAACGTGGCGTTCTCTGTGGGCGCTCTCGCCGCCGTGGCTCTTACCGCGTTCCTGATTATCGGTTTCTACTCGGTATGCTGGGGCTTCCTGCCTTTCTCCATGGAGATCGACCAGTCGTTTATCGCCGCCGTGCTGACCATCATCGGTTATCAGATCAACGATACCGTGGTTGTGTTCGACCGTGTGCGCGAGATGATGAAAGACTTCCCGAAAGAGGATCGTTTCCTGACCTTCAACAAGTCGCTCAACACCACACTGAGCCGTACGGTCATGACTTCGTTCTCGACCCTGCTCGTGCTGCTCTGCATCTTCTTCCTCGGTGGTGACACGATCCGTTCGTTCACATTCGCCATGATCTTCGGTGTGGTTGTCGGAACATTCTGCTCGCTCTACTGTGCAGCTCCGATCGCCTACAACATCATCAAGCGCGGTGCGAAGAAAAACGTTGCCACTACCGATGGCAAGCCCGTCCTCGAAGGCAATCGTCGCTTCAAATAATCGAATAATATAATCCCGAATATACCGGGGGATGTCCTATCCGATCCAGCATAATTCCGAAAATTCGTTTTTCAATATCGCTTTGGATATAAGAAAAATGCTCATCACAGTAATAAAACGTACTTTCCTTTGCAATCATAGCGGCAAGAAACATTGCAACGTCAATTCCTTCGGCAGTTCCACTTGAAA
>OHAJ01000979.1_pt1 | contig 21312 bp, 10 predicted proteins | sample 1577101 | NCBI WGS metagenome assembly OHAJ01 (sample SAMEA3541531, study PRJEB24748) | human gut metagenome | biome: human gut; feature: human-associated habitat; material: faeces | place: China | collected 2012
ACAACGAAGCAGATGATATAAGTCATAGAAATCTGCCGTGAAGGAGGTTTTTAGAGGTTACCTTATATAAGGTCATGAAATGCTCAGTTTCTGGGGTGGCGCTTGTGCCTTGCCTTGTCAGAGTACATCAGGCGGTCTGCCAGCTCTATCAGCTCATCAATGGAATCCACGCCCTCAAGTGAAGCTGAATACACTCCGATACTTACCTTCACCGCAAACGGTCTGCCGCTCGCGGCGTTCAGCTCGGCAAGTGCTTTCACAAAGCCTTCGCGGAACTTATCCGACTTCTCCTTCGCGCTGCCCTGGCAGACTTCTGCCGCTACGAACTCATCTCCTCCAAACCTTGAGCATATTGCATTCCCGCCGCAGTGCTCCGCAGCCCGGGTAAGTGCCGCGGAAGTTATGCACAATGCGTCGTCGCCTGCCGAATGACCGTAATTGTCGTTTATGTACTTCATATCATTGAGGTCTATCGATACAATAAAGACCTCCCTGGAGCCGACGATATCAGCGCAGCTCCTGCGGAATCCATTGTAGAACCCATACCGGTTGTATATCTGTGTAAGATGGTCATGTGTGAACATGAACTCCAGACGGCGGTTAAGTATACTCATATGCTCGTGCGCGCACATCGTCTCAAGGCAGCGGTTGAGGCTGGTACAGAATGTGTACAGCCGCTCGTTGTGATGTTCGTCAAGCACGTAATGCGTTATGAAGTACCCATGCACCGTATCCTGAAAGTGCAGCGGGATTATGAACAGCGTATTGTTAGCACCGAAGGAATTCTCGAGCTGCGGTATCAGCCTTGCCGCCGGGAATACCGTTCCCTCGTCGCTCCTGCCCTCGAATGTCGACAGGAAAACCCGCATGTCCCCGAATCCGGTGAACGCAGGCAGCGAGTCGTCCTGACCGTGGAAGTAACGGTTCAGTTCCTCTGTAAGGCAAATCATCGCATTACCCGGGCAGTATTTTTTCAGCACATTGTGAACGTTCCCCGGAGCAGGATCTGCGGCGATCTCGTTTTCCATGTGGTTCACGTACTCCTCGTAGTTGAGAGCGTTCCTGTAGTCCTCCATGATATCCGCGACCACGCGGTTCGGATCTGCGCTCTTCCCTGTTCCGCAGCCGCAGCTCTCGCTGAATACCGGATCGTATTTCAGCTCTACCTTATAAGGCTCCAGACCCGGCTCCGCGCATATTCTGGCAATTATGCCGAGCACCGTGTCCGCGATCTGGGAATGATCCCTGGAAGCTGTAGTCAGCCTCGGTTTGTGGTACCGCTCCAGATTTATCCCGTCAAAGCCGGTCACTATCACGTCCTCGGGCACGGAATATCCGTGCTCCGTAAGTTTCAGGCAGACCGCCATAGCCATTGCGTCGTTGCAGCAGATGAACGCTTCCGGCAGCGGTTCGCCGGATTCAAAGAACCTGTCCATTGCTTCGTATGTCGGATTCTCCCAGAATTCGCCGCATATTATGTCGCTGTCATTCAGAGTCAGACCGTGCAGCCGCATTATCTCCCGGCAGCGCTCGACGCGCTGCTGCGAAAACGGATTGTCCGCAGGACCTGAAACCAGCTTTATCCGCCTGCACCCGTGGACGTCCAGAACATGCTCCACGATAGTGCCGAACGCTTCTCCGTAGCCAAACTGCACGGTAAACGCGCCGGGTATCTCCATATCAATGGAGATAAGCGGAACATCATGCTTTATGCACTCCTGCACTACCTGGTCGATAACGGCGTGATCGTGCATAGAAAACGGAACGATGACCATTGCGTCGAGCATGTCGTAATTTATCAGCTTATACACGGAAGCGCCGCCGATATCCGTCGGGGTGTTCATGTGCATATCCTCGAAGCACTGGAACACCAGCATTTTGTGACTTCCGGTCTTTTCAAGATGTTTCGCGATGGCGTCGATTATAGGCTTGGATAAATTGGTTTACCGTTTGTTCCCCCAATGGACTGGGACCACGGATACATTATTGCTTGATGGAAGGAGACTGCATGGGGGCAGGCGTATGTCTGCGCTATTGGAAAAAGCTGATTTCTTGGCAGTTGTGGTAGCTACTTTAGGTGAAGGAGTGATGGCACTTTATAAACAGTATGATAAAGAGGGAGACTTAATAAAAGCTTATTTGTGCGATGCTTTTGTCAATTATCAGATGGATTTGATGATGAAAACCTGGCGGGAATCATTTGTAGAAATGTATGGCGATGGTGCTCCGGTAGTGCACTGATACTTGGGATACGGATGAGGCTGAATAAATCTTCCATCATCTTCGGTTCGTTTACTGCAATATAATCTTTAATATAAGCCATTTTTTAGTAGTTAGTAGTTGGAATTGGTAGTTGGTGGTTAGTAGCTGGTAGTCAGTAGTTGGTCTTCAAACAACACGCTGCATAGATTCTAACTACCAGCTCCTAACTCTTAAATTTGTGTCATTCTATCCAATAAGTAATAATCGAGTATTGTCATGGCAGCCATTGCTTCCACGATAGGAACGGCACGTGGTAAAACGCAGGGATCATGCCGTCCGCGTGCTTTCAGAGTGGTGTCGATACCATCGATGTTTACGGTTTCCTGTTCCATAAGCACAGTAGCTACCGGTTTAAATGCGACACGGAAAAAAATATCTTGTCCATTACTAATACCACCCTGGATTCCTCCTGAGTGGTTAGTACGCGTTTCGATGCGTCCGTTATGATTGTAGAATACATCGTTTTGTTCCGATCCTTTTTGTTTTAAGCCTTTGAAACCGTCTCCATATTCAAACGCTTTGGCTGCATTAATACTCAGCATGGCATTACCCAATGCCGCGTGCAGCTTACCGAACACCGGCTGTCCCAGTCCGATGGGGCATCCTTTGATAACACAAGTCAGTACTCCGCCAATGGTATCGCCTTCTCCTTTTATTTTATAGATAAGATCCTGCATCTCTTTTGCTTTTTCCGGATCCGGGCAACGTACCGGATTGGTTTCAATCAAGTCCAGATCGTAATCTGTATAATTCCCTTCCAACTTGATAGGGCCTACTTGTGATGTATAAGCCGTGATATGAATTCCTAATTGGTTTAATGCTAATTTGGCCAAGGCACCGGCTACAACGCGTGAAATCGTTTCGCGGGCCGATGAGCGTCCGCCGCCGCGATGATCCCGGATGCCATACTTCACCTTATAAGTATAGTCCGCATGTGACGGGCGATATACATTTTCCAGATTGTTGTAATCGTTGGAATGCTGGTTTTCGTTCCATACGATAAAGCCGATAGGGCAACCGGTCGATTTTCCTTCAAAGATACCCGACAGGAATTCCACCTTGTCCGCTTCTTTACGCGAGGTAGTGATAACCGATTGTCCGGGACGACGACGGTCGAGTTCCTTCTGTACGAACTCTTCATCGATCCTGATACCAGCCGGAAAACCGTCTATAACTCCACCGATACCTTTTCCATGTGACTCTCCAAAACTGGTTAGCCTGAATATATTTCCAAATGAATTAAACATGATGTTGTGTGATTTAAGAAATTGTATATTGCAAATATAACAATTTATCCGACACTAAAGTTATTACCTTTACTTTTATTTATCGCTGTTCCGATATTGTTGCGGACTCATACCGGTAAGGCGTTTGAAATATTTTCCAAAGAAAGATACGTTCGGGAAATTCAGAGATTCTGCAATTTCGTGCGAATAGTTTGTATTCTTTCCATAACCGGTCATAATTATCGATGGCTTTGCGAATACTTTTTGTGTCATATTGACCGTTCATATCTCCTTCGTAGCCTTTGAGCATGATGATCCAACCCTGTTCATAGATTGAATATAAAAGTAATCCGTACTTGGCGGAAGTTTGTAAGTAACGTCTTAGTTCCGGATTGCCTGTTTGTATTTTATCGGCTAATGCTACAATCTCTTTCCAGATAGCAACACTTTGGGATTTTTCTAGTATGATTTTATGAGTTAGTCCTTGTTCTATAATAGTTTTGAGATTCTGTCTCAGTTCTTTCTCTCCTCCGATGAATTGATCTCTCGTCCACCATACATTGATGGGGAGAATTAAAGATGCTCTTCCTCTGACAATCGCGTCAGCAGACAAAAGAGAAAGACGATGAAAACGTTCGATGTCTTTTCCTTTGAATCCGTTGGCTATGGCGTATTTCTTAAATAATTCCTTTTCCGGTAACGACATCCGGTTTGCCCAATTGGCCAATATTGCAACGTTTATGTCACACCATAATTCATTTTTGATATAGGGACCTCTCCAGCCTCCTCCTCTTGACCATGTCCAAATACCGGCAAAATTGGGATTTGATTTTAACTGGTTCAAACAGTAAGGCTGGGAATCTGATTTTAATTCTTCAAATCCATTAAGTACACCGTCTGCAATATAGTTCGGGTATGCTCCTTTGCCTTCATATTCGCGTTGACATTCAATTTCTACAATTTGTTTGTGCTTACCTATTCCTAATGTAGGGTTGAATTTATACGTTCGGTGATAATCCCCCTGTACGTGTTTTATGCATAGATATAGATTGGGGTGAGGTTCAACGTTGTTTGTTACGGAAAGGTAATATTGGGGATTGATATGGAAGTAACCGAAATCCCATGTGCGATAGAAGATTTTTTTATTTTGACGTATGCATACTTCTTCTCTCAGCAGATTTATTAGGTTACTGTGTATTTTTTCTCCTCCATCGGTTTTATAAGCAGAATTATGTTCCCATGATTTTTCGTTTCTGGGTATGGGGCCATTACCTGTGTGGTAAGGAGTATTTTGCAAGTAAGTTTCTCCTACGCGAATAACCAGACCGTCAAGTTTCGGGAAACGTTTAAATATTTCTTGAAGCATGATTCGGTGTATCTCTTGTGTTTTGGGGCGAGTGAAGTCAATTCGTCCTGTCGCGTCACAAATTTCATTTTTATAAATTTCCACCAGGCGTTTGGGAAGTACGATGATATCAGTAAAGTAATATGCTTCCAATCCGGCTTTATGGATAGCTTCAATCTTGTTTTCTATACGGGTGGCAACAGAATCGATCCATAAACGCTCTTTAGAACCGGCAGGACATATTCTCGGGTCTAAACTGCTATATGTTATGGCTGTATGTACAGATTGAAATTCATTAACTACTTGCGCGTTAAAACCATATTGCACTAAATTCCCAGGTTCATTGAACCATGTGTTTGTGAAAGGTTCACCCGGATTATGATGAACCATATCCATAACAATAGGAGTTTGAGCAAACAGGCAACTCCACAGTGTGTTCGCTAGCAAAAGGACTGGAAATAGGTGTTTTCTCATGATAATATTATTGATTGTTATTAGTAACTTGTTGATCTTCGATAGAATCAAAACCCTTTTGTTGTTGTTTTATAGAATTGATTAATTGTACTCTATCCGGTAAGGAAGTGCGATATTTATCTATATATAGTCCGCATTTCTCTAATTGGTATTCTGTTATAGAGCTAACTCCCAGAATATTTTTCAGACTTTTTAGAATAGATATTTCCCGGAAATTTAAGTTGGGAATAACCAAGTCTGTATTACTGCCGAAGTATGAATATTGAAAATCTTCATCTTTCCCTTCTTTTCGTAATCCGCAACGGCAGTTGATAAATGTGTTATCTGCTATGCTGTTATTAATGGGTAATTCCAGATGGTCGGTCTGTAAAAATGTACTTATGCCTGGGTAGATGTTGTCCCAGTTGCCTTTGTTAATCCGGAAAACATCGAACAAATGGGTGAATTCAGGATTTTGTGCATTATAATTTCGTTTTTTTCCACGGGCATCAATACTTATGCCTGCTGCACTACAATCAAAATATAGATTATCGTGAACGTAATTGCAGTGGCCTCCACCTATAATGGTACCGGAAACGACTTGATGGACTATGTTTTTATAAATTGAGTCCCCCGCATGTCCATCATCTGCATACAATGCATTAGTTCGTGGTGAATGATGAATAAAATTGTGGCGTAAGACGTTGCCTCGTGAAGTCCAGTCCCAACGACTATAAAAGGCTCCGACATCACCTGTGACCCGAGCTATGTCGAACACTTCATTATATTCTAGGATGTTGTTGTTTCCTCCATAGATAAAGGCTGCATGGGGAGCGTTGTGTACCATATTGTGCCGGACGGTAATTCCCACTGCATTGCCTTCTTTTATGCCGATTCCTGTAGTAAAGGTTCCCAGTTTTACAGCAGGAGCATAACTGCGCTGTATTTCACCAAAACGGGTAAAATAATTGTTCTCTATTAAGTGTTTGCAAGCAATCAGATTTTTTCGGTCACCTCCTGATACCTCAATACAGGTGCGACCGATATATTCAAAGTTGTTGCTTTGTATTCTATTTTGTTTTCCTCCCTGAATGATTAATGCGTCTCCTAATATATTTTTGAAGTTACATCCGGCAATCAGACATTCTGTGGCATTTTTTATGATGACGCCATCGCCTAAATGATTTTTGAAGGAGATATTTTCTATTTTTATATGATTTGAATTTATAATGTTAATCAATGGGGTAGTGTCTGATACAATACTCAATAAGTTTTCATCAAAATGTTCGGGAGGGAAAAGATATAATTTTTGAGTTGTAAAATCAATGCACCATTCTCCTGGATGATCTATTTCTTCGAGAAGATTCTCTACATAATATTCTTCTTTTCCCGAACCGTACGGACGATGATATTTGGAACCGATGCCGCCAAATATGCCTACATCTTTTCCTTCCTTTGTTTCTATCCCTACGCTGTGAGTGACAGTTTGTTTGTTCGGGTCTATTTCCTTTATACGTACAGTCCAGGCCTGCCAGGGGATACGCCAGTATCCTGTAAACCATAGACCGTTTTTGACGGCATTCACCCATTTGCCGTGTTCCGGATCACTATATTCAAAAGTACCTCCTTGTTCGTTTGTTCCGAAATTGTCCAATACCCTTTTCATATATAGATAACCTTTGTTGGGGTAACGCGAAAGAGGGAGTAGCTCATTGTTGTAAATGAGTTGTGGAAAGTTCTTACGCTCTTTCATTAAATCGGGAAAAAAAGGAACATTGATACCTATTTCCGATAAGTCTATCTCCATAATAATACCTTGAGCATTCGGGTGAACTCTGTTTTTTGTTTGAGTATCTTTGACAGGTCTCAGTTTTCCTTTCAAGGGTTTATCACACCGCAACTGTACCTTTCCCGGATTTTTACCTTTTATTATTATCCCTTTCTTGCAGTTTTTTATATCTATGCTTTTATGAAGGATATAGTCTCCGTCATGAAGTAAAATGGAGCTTCCGTTCATAGATGCTTTTTCGATGGCTGCTTGTATGCCCCTCTCTCCTTGGAGTGGGGAAAGCTGGATAATACTTTGCCCCCGGCTGGGAAAGGAAAAAGTACAGGCTAATAATAAGATCAGTAAATGTTTCATTGTATTATATTGATTGTTGAAAATAGAACAAGTGCAAAAGTACCGTGATTTAGCCAATCTTTTTAATAATGGCATTTCAAAATATATGAGATTTGTTTCATGAGTTATTCGAAGTATTTTATATCATTGCAGAAAATATGAAAAACATGACGGTTGAGACTGACATAAATCATTCGAATTTGCGTATCATGTAACATGTATTATATAAATGTAACCAGTGTTGTTATGAAGATGTTATTCTCATATATTTTGAAGCATGAGTATTAATTGCCGTGCTGTCTAATGCCTAATTTTGCATCCGTAGTTAAACAACACTAAGTAACCTTTATTAAATTTTTAATTATTATGAATTCATTTACACGTATTGGATTACGATCTCGGTTCCTGTTGGTGCTGATGATTGGACTTATTTTACCGATGTTGTCTGTTTGGGGACAGAATGCAACAATTACTGGTAAGGTAGTTGACCCCAAAGGAGAGCCTCTTGTAGGTGTTTCGGTTTTAGAACAAGGTACAACGAATGGTACTGTTACTGATATGAATGGTCGGTATAGTATTGTTGTTCAGAAAGACTCTTCTCCTCTTCGATTTAGTTATATGGGGTTTGATAATCAGGAAATTGTTCCGGGAAAACGTCGGGTTATCGATGTTACATTGACAGAAAACTCTGTGGTGATTGATGATGTGGTGGTGATTGCCTATGGAACTAAGAAACGCCGTGATATGATAGGGTCTGTTTCTAAAATTAAAAGTGATGAAATGTCGCTGATGCAAGGTGGGCGTTTTGAGAATTCTTTGCAGGGGCTGGCTTCCGGTGTACAAGTTGTGAATGACGGTATGCCGGGTAGTACTCCACAGATAAAGATTCGCGGTATCGGTTCTATTGCATCGGGGAGTGATCCGCTTTGGGTGGTTGACGGTATTGTAGGTGGAGGTTCTACGATGGTGAACTCCAATGATATTGAATCAATAGAAGTATTGAAAGATGCTGCTGCAACTGCAATTTATGGTTCCCGAGGTGCGAACGGTGTGATCATTGTTACAACGAAGAAGGGAAAAAAGGGAGGACTTAAATTCGACGTTCATTATGAAGGTGGTATTACTCCTATCACTAATTCAGATTTAGGATTGGCCAGTACGAAGACATACTTTAATATAATGGATGAGGCTCGTGCTAATGTGGGATTAAATCCGCTTGACCCACAGAAAGATATTATCGAACCGTATTATTCCAATTGGACTTCTCCGATAACTCGTGAGGAAGCTATGAATACGGATATGGATTGGGTCGATTTGGTGACTCGTATGGGACATTTCCATGATATAAACGTGGCCTTGAACCAAGGGGGAGAGAACTCAACGACTTACGCGTCTGTTAATTACCGTTCTGATGAGTCCAGTTTGAAAGGGCTTAGCATGAATGCGGTCAGTGCACGTTTGAATAGTGAATTTAAGAAAGGAATTGTGACTTTGGGAACTCAGTCTTTTCTGAAGTTCGACCGTAAAAAATCGACGAATAAATGGGCGGTAGTTTCTGATAAGTTTCCGTGGCGCAAAGTGTATGATCCGGAAGACCCTACAGGGTATTGGAATCCACAAATGGCGGATGGTCATCCGACAGCTACTCTTGACAACGATTATCAGTTGAGTACAGGTGAGAATTTTAGTTTCCGCACAACATTATATATGGATGTTAACCTGAAGTGGATAAAAGGGCTCTCAGTTCGTGCAGATGCAAGTTATGGGTATGGATTGGCGCAAAGTGATTATTGGTTGTCCGGCTTGATTACGAATACTGGCAATGTAGATGGTAACCAAGGTAATAAAAGCAAGAAAACGACTAAGTCCCAACAATATCATGCTTTTGCCAAATATAACCGTGAATGGACAGATCATGGTCTGGATATTGTAACGGGTATTGAAGCAAATAGGAGTTATACGGATAATGCTGTTGTTGCCGGTAAGAACTTGAGTGGTGAGTTTCAGGAACCCAAGATTATTGGTACAATGCTGGGGAATAACAGTGCTTATATAGGTGGTGAGAGTTACACATTCAGTTTCTTTAACCGTATCGACTATAAGTTCAAGCAACGTTATTTACTTGGAGCATCTTTTGTACGCGAAGGATCATCTAAGTTTGTGAAAGAAAACCGTTTTGGAGACTTCTATTCAGTATCAGGTGGTTGGATTATTTCTGATGAGGCTTTTATGCGTAATGCCGGTTTTATTTCATTGTTGAAGTTACGTGGCAGCTATGGAGAAACAGGTAATCAGAACATTCCTTCGGAAGTGACGAAGAATTCGTATAGTATAAAGAGCAAGCAATATTACAATAATATGCAGAATATGTTCTTATGGAATATCGCTAATAAAGCAGCTAAATGGGAGAAAAACAAAAGTATTGACTTGGGACTTGATTATGCGCTGTTCAATAATAAAGTAAATGGTTCTATTGCTTATTATCGTCGTACGACAAGTGATATGTTGATGCGTGTGCAATTACCCGCATCTGCCGGTATCACCAATAGTGGCGGTAATGCTGACAATAATTCTATGTGGGCAAATGTTGGTTCGATGTATAATCAGGGATTTGAATTTGACATTAATGTTACTTTGGTCAAGAAAGACTTTGAATGGAACATGAACTATAATTTGACGACAAATATGAATAAAGTGACAGCGCTTGATGCGAGTGTTGATGCAAAAGGAACCGGTATCATCAATACACGTCCGGGAGCGATCACGAAGAAAGATCTGGCTTTGGGTACTTATTTTATGGCTGAATGGGCAGGAGTTGATCCGGAGAAAGGTATCGGCATGATTTATGAAATAGATCTTGACCGTTACAATAAGACCGGTGAGACAGTGAAAACCGGAAGATTGATTCCCGCTACTCAATCAAACGTAAATAAACATCGTATAATTCAAGAAGGTAAAACGGCTCTTCCGAAAGTTTATATGGGCTGGACAAATAACTTTAAATATAAGGCATTCGATTTATCATTTATGTTCTATCTCTCATTAGGTAGTTATACCTTTAATTATCATAGATATACAAAATCATTTGTAGGAGATGGACGTAATAATGTGACTGCTGATATTTATGAGAACTCATGGAAGAAACCGGGAGATATTGCAGAGTATCCGCAACTTCGTTGGCAAGATAAATATAATTATGATGACAATGGAAATGACAAGCAAAATGTAACTTATATAAAACATGATGCCGGTCACACCAAGTATCTGGAGAAAAGTGCTTATTTACGTTTGCGTAATTTGACTTTAGGATATACACTTCCACAAAGAATCTGCTCGAAAATAAATATTGATGCTTTAAGAGTGTATGTCTCAGCTGTCAACCTTTTCACCATTACTTCATTTAACGGCTATGACCCTGAAGTAAGAGTAAAGAACCAAACAGGTGCCAATGCGCAGGGAGCTGTATTCTCCGGTAGTGAAATGCCGCAGACCCGTATATTCTCCGCAGGTATTAACTTTAAATTTTAATTAAATATTTGATAGTATGAAAGCGATAAAAAATATAATGATAGCCTTATCCGGTATTGCACTTCTTGCTTCCTGTGATATGGATAAATTTTTTGAACTGGATCGTCCGGAATCTAATCCTTGGTTATCGGTTGATGATTTGGAATATTCTGTTGCTGATCCTTATAATACTCTTTTTCAGAATCCTAACTGGCAGGCACCTATCGGTATTATCCCTTATTATCAGGAATTGGTGGCAGATTTGTCTACGGTTAATCCGCAAGGGGCTTATGAGCAGGAAGCACTTTACTGGTATCCTCGTCAGATGTCTACCTTTGATGTAACAGGACAACAATTTGAGAAGACCTTTTCAATATTATATCGTTCTGTAACAGGAGCTACTTCTCCGTTGACTTATATTGAGGAGAAGGAGAAAAAAGGAGAGCCAGTTTTTGCCAATATGACTGAAAATGATAAGAAGACGTTGGCACGTCAGACCGGAGAACTATATTTTATGAGAGGGTATACCTATTGGCTGATTAGCCGAGCTTTTGTTGCTCCTTACGACCCGGCAGGTGGAGAGGGGAATAATCGTAAGTTCATTCCGTTAATCAATAGGCTTGATTATTCACAAGAGTCTGCACGCAATCCTTATATGGGGACTGTGAAAGAAGTGTATGATCAGATGTTGTCTGATTTTGCTAAAGCTAAAAGTCTGATGCCTGAAGATTATTTTGTGCGTGGTCGTGCCAATAAATTTTCAGCTGCTATGATGTTGATGCGTGTAAAATGGTTAATGGGAGATAAAGACGGAGCATTGGAAGAAGCTGATTATGTGATTACTAAAGCGGAAGCTGGAGTAGCACCTTTTGATTTGACTGAAGAACCGATTGTTGCTTTTAACCGGAATGCCGAACAACAATATACAGTAGACCCGGTATCAAAGGAAGTTATGTTTGAGTGTGCGTTCACTGAAAGCAATCAGGGAAATAACGTAGCTATTCCGTTAGCTCGTATGTGTAAAACTGGTATTTATAATTTCAAGTCAAAGACATTTGATGCTAGTAATAAATTATGGTTGGAAGGAGCGCGTGGCAGTCAGAATTGGCAACATGGTGGTTGGGCTTGTGCTTACTGGAATCCTCGTTTAATTAAGTATATTGGCTGGGCGGTAACAGATGATCCTATGGATTTGACGAATTATGTTCCGAGTGCAGAAGCCTTGGCTGATAAGAGATTTACTCAACTGCATTATTTCCTGAAAAACTATACGGATGGAGGAGATAAAACCATACATGAAATGGCATATAACAAGACAAAATGGAATGCTTTTTGGAATGATAAGTATTATCGGGCTCCGTATGGGAAGTATTCCCAAGTACCGTTGATTCGTTTGGCGGAAGCATATCTGACGCGTGCGACCTTAGTCCTTTCTAAGAATGCATCTCAAGCTTTAGGAGATGTGAATAAGATTCGTCAACGTGCCGGATTGACTCCTTTGAAGAATGTAACTGAAGCAGATATAGAAAAAGAAAGAATCAAAGAGTTTGGTTTTGAGAATGGAGACCGCTTGCTTTATTTAGTAGCTATGCAGAAGACAATTGATGGGCAAAAGAGAAATCCGGGAGCTGTTTATGATAATCCGAATACTGATGGGGATCCGATTCCTGCAATGAATCCGCCTTACAGTACTATGTATGTACCGTTGCCTTCCATTGAATATTTGTATTCAGGATCTTATCAGCAACCTTAAAAGAAGGTGAGGTTCTAAAAAAGAAGTGCCGCTATCGTAAGACATAGCGGCACTTCTTTTTGATAATAACTCTGTTATTTCCTGTACTTCTTTATATATTCGGAAGGAGATAAGCCGTATTCTGTTTTGAAGCATTTTCCGAAATAAGATATTTCATTAAAACCGCATCGATAAGAAACTTCGGTCACTGTATATTCTGTGTTTTGAAGCATATCTAGTGAAGTTTTCAACCGTATGTCAAGGATGAGTTTACTGGGCGACATACCTGTTACGGCTTTGATCTTGCGATATACCTGTACGCGGCTCATACCGATTTCTTCACTGAACTGATCAATGGAGTAGGCAGGGTTTTCTATGTTTTTGTTTATTATTTCCATTACTTTTTTCATAAACTTTTCTTCCATGGCACTATAAACAGAAGTATCTTTAGCTTTCTGTGGCTCTCTGTTGATTGATACCATTTCCGTTCCATATCGTTCTGCGAGTTTTTTCCGATTAATCAACAGGTTGGCAACACGTACAACCAACAATTCCGGATCGAATGGTTTCATGATATAATCGTCAGCTAACGATTCATAGCCTTCGCGCACTTGCGATGAAGTGACACGGGCTGTGAGCAATATGATCGGAATATGTGAAGTTACCATATTGTTTTTAGATAATCTTGTAAACTCAATACCGTCCATATATGGAGTCATAATGTCACTAATCACCAAATCAGGTATTTGTTTTTGTTCTATTTCATAGCCTTCTTTACAATTTACGGCAGTATAGATATTATAGTATTTGCTGAGCAATGATACCAGGTAATTACGTACATCCTCATTGTCTTCTATTATGAGCAGAGTCATTTCCTTGGGTGAAGTATTAGTCTGAGATATCTCGCAGGGATTGACATCTGTTGCAATAAGTGCTTCTACATCAGAATAAGTATGGGTGGATTTTACTATCTTGTCTTTGCTAAGTAGTTGGTTTTCGGTATAACTGTCTTTACCTAATGGGAGGGTGAAAGACACGGTCATTCCATGCCCTTCTTTATTATCTATCCAAATACGTCCGCCATGGAGCTCAATGATACTTTTTGTCAGATTCAGCCCAATTCCGCTTCCCAACACTTTCTCACCTGCCTGGAAGAAAGCTTCGAATATACGGGGCATCATATTGGCAGGGATTCCGGAGCCGCTATCTTCTACTTTAATCAAAAGAATCTTTCCTGCGGGGAGGCCCAAATTTTCAGGCTTCTGAATATCTTCAGTATTGGTTTCCATACTTGAGATGATAATATATCCACCGTTGGGAGTATGCTTTAAAGAGTTGGAGAGCAGGTTAAAGAAAACCTTTTCCAATAGAATGGCATCAAACCAAGTGTCTGTTGAGGAGGTCGTATCATTAAATTCGATAGATATGTTTTTCTTTTCGGCAACAGGCATAAATAGTTTGATGATTTCAGGTATGTAAGTACCTAGATTGTAATTGCTGACGTGAAGTTGCATTTTCCCAGCTTCCAGCTTGTGAAAGTCCATTAAACGGTTTACCAGCCATAATAAACGTTGGGAATTACGGTTGATCAGCTCCAATGGTTGGCGATATGCCGGAGGCATATCTTCTTTATGCAACAGGTCTGTGAGCGGAGCTATGATTAAAGTGAGCGGGGTACGTAGTTCATGTGAGAAATTGGTGAACATCTGTACACCCATATTGTGACTGATTTCAATATTCTGTTTCTCCATCTGTTTTAACTGAAGATCCATTTTCAGTTGTGCTTCCCGGGTTTTATAACGTATGAACAGCATAATCATGCTAATAGTGAATGCTAGATAGAACAAATACGCATACCATGTTTTCCATAGAGGAGGAGTGACTGTAATTGATAATGAAGCATTTCCATTGCTCCATATATCGTCATTATTGCAAGCTCTTACTTTAAAAACATACTTACCCGGCGGGATATTAGTATAGTTAACACTCCGTTCGTGTGTCGGTTCCGACCAACCCTTATCAAATCCTTCAAGCATATAGGAAAATTTATTGTTGGAGGCAAACACATAACTAAGTGCGGAGAATTTGATTGTGAATGAGGTTTGGTTGTATCTTAATTTGATTCTCTGATTTGAGATATTTACCCATTGGGTAGCTTTATTATCTTCCAGATAATCTGCCCAAATTCTCATTTTTGTAATATATACGGGAGGTATAAATGTATTTCGTCTAATTAATTGGGGATTAAATGAAAGGAAATGATTATTTCCACCGACATAAAAAATGTTGGATGAACTTTTCAGGCAAGCGTGTAAATTGGTTTCCAGCAAAGAATATCCATTTTTATTATCCCAGTTAGTGAAAGTCTCTGATTTGGGGTCAAAACATGACATGCCTTTTAAAGTAGAAACCCATAATTTACCGTTATTATCGGCCACAATACTGTTGATAGCATTATTGGGAAGACCGTTTTCTTCATTATATATCGTGAAACTTTCTTTGATATTATTATATAATCCTATGCCTCCGCCATAAGTTCCTATCCATAAATTTTCCGATGCATCAGTATACAGCGTACTGACATGATTGCTTGGCAGGAATTGTTCCGGACTTTTTTCTTCACTACCAAAATGTTTTAATTCATGAGTCTGTGTGTGATAGCGATATAGACCGGCTGCACGAGTCCCCATCCATATATAAGGTCCTATAGCTTTTAAATCTTGTACATTGATGATAGAAAGTTCTGTGGCACGACCCTTTACTGGAAAAGACTCTTCCAATTGGTTGTTCTCCATGTGGTAACGTAGTATGGGGCTGTCTACTCCTAAAGCAATCCAATAAATATTATCAGTACCTTTGGCAATACGTCTTACTTGATTATAAGGAAAATCGGGTATTTCTTTTATTATGCGGCGGGTTTCCATATCATAGAGATATAGTCCGCAATAATAAATACTAATCCATAAAAGATGATCTCCTTCTTTCTGTATATACTTTACTTCATTGTTTGTTACCGAGCGTGGAACATGAAGCGGGCAGTACTCATAACTTTCGTCTTTGGGATTGTAGATGATTAAACCACCGTCCGTGCCTAACCAAAGTTTCTCTTTATATTCCACTATGGCATTAATGTTTCCGATACTTTTCTGGAGCTTATATTCTGGTTTATGAGGAATAAAGAAATTACTGTATGGTGTGTACAAATTAACACCTCCTCCGTAAGTTCCGATCCATATATTATTTGCTTTATCCCTATATAGAGAGATGATGGTATTTTCACTCAAACCGCAGCTTTGTTCCCGTTGGTAATAATTGATAAGCCTGTTTGCTTGCCGGTCATAAATCAGCACTCCTTCACGTGTGGCAAGCATAAGATTTCCTTCCAACGTTTCTACAATGTAGTTGACTTGGGAGTTATTGAAATTTTTGCCATTTTCCATTGTCAGGTTGGCATCTACAAGTTTACGGTTTTTACGGTCAAACCATTTAAGTCCTGAATCCCACATACCTACCCACAGGCGTTTATCATTGTCTTCATATAAAAAGTAGATTTTATGTTCATCACCGAATTGAAAACGCTCTGTAACATAGGTGACAGGATTCATGATGCACAATGTGTTGTTGATAAGATAGCAGATTTCATTTTGACTGTTTTGCATAAGCCAGAAGACAGAACCGTTGGTTGAAATGGGGATAAAATCATCAGTTTCCTTATTATACAGATTGAGTCCTTTCATGCTGCCTACCCAGATTCTTTTTTGGTTATCGCACAACAAGTGTTTGATGCAATTGTCCGATATAGTATACTGGTTCGCCGGATCATGAAAGTATTGAGTGAATGTATTTGAGGATACATCGTAGCGATTCAGTCCACTGTGAGTCCCTATCCATAGAACTCCGGGCGATTCTTCAATAATGGTGGTAACATCACTGCTGGATAGGGAGTGCGGCTGACCGTCGGCGCGAAAAACTTCGAACTCGGTACCATCAAACCGGTTCAGCCCATCCCGCGTGCAAAACCACATAACTCCGTTACTGTCTTCCAAACTACGTATAACGGTGTTTTGTGAGAGTCCGTTGCTTACGTTATAGTTCTGAAACAATATGTTGTTGTCTTGCGCTCTGCAAATGGAAATAAACAGAAGAAAAATGATGAATGCAATGTTTTTCATGTCCTGATAGATATTTTTAGTAGAAGCAAATATAATTTGTTTGCAAGTAACTCGCAAACAAAATCGAGGCTGAAAACGAAAAACGTAACCTGTGTGATAGTAATGTAACCGGAGTAGGAATAAAGATACATGTATGGAAAAGATTGAAACATGATTTCTAATGGATTAAAATAAGGAGTGCTATTTTTGTAACATGAAAAACAAAGTGAAATGAATTATGAAAAACTCTTTTTTAATAGTTACTGCTACATTGCTTGTATCCGTGTTCTTTTCTTGTACAAAAGAAAGAGTGACAGCCGGTTCGGTTAATGAGGTTTATGAATTTCAGTCGGTAGATTCCACTTGGAAACTTTTGACTTTGCGTGAAAAGATAGGGCAGACAATGTTAATGTTACCTGATCGCAAGAAAGAATTGGATTTGGGAGACGGCTCATTGGACGTGTACTTCAAACGTTACCCGGTTACAGGTTATTTTATGGGGTGGAAGTTGTTTACAGGAGTTCCGGAGGAAGAGCGGGTTGATTTTGTGCGTAGTTCTGTCGAGGAATATCAAAAAGCATCAGAGCTTCCTTTATTGTTTCAACAGGATTATGAATCGGGAGTAGGACTTCAAGGGATGACTCCTTTTCCGAAAGAGATGGCACTGGGAGCCGCAAATTCTCCGGAATTAGCTTATAAATATGGTAAAAGTGTAGCATTAGAATGTCGTTCGTTGGGTATAAACTGGGTGTTACATCCTGTTGCAGATTTAAATATGAATCCATTGAATCCTATTGTAAATACACGTTCAGTTTCGGATAATCCGGAAAAAGCGGTTTGTTTGTTGTCCGAACAGATAAAGGGGTTGCAAGATAACTCTGTTGCCGCTACAATCAAACATTTTCCGGGAGATGGGGTTGATTATCGTGATCAGCATTTGATGACAACTGTCAATTCCTTGTCCGAAGAAATGTGGAAGCAATATCATGGAAAAGTGTTTGCCGAGTTGATTAAAAAAGGAGTTGCATGTATCATGCCCGGACATATAACTTTACCTTTCTATCAGAAAGAAAAGATAAATGATTATCTGCCTCCGGCAACTTTATCCCATGAGCTATTAACTGGGTTATTGAAAAAAGAAATGCATTTTAACGGGGTTGTGGTATCGGACGCGATGACAATGGCAGGTTTCCGGGGCTGGTATAAAAATGATTTGGAAGGGCAAGTAGCCAGCTTTTTAGCTGGGGTAGATATATTGTTGTGGCCTTCTTACGAATACATGGATACGGTAGAAGTACGGATTCAACGTGGTGAAATTCCAATGGAACGGTTGGACGATGCTGTTCGCCGTGTTTGGGCAATGAAAGAACGTTTTGGGTTATTAAATAAAAACAGGGAGTTGATACGTCCTGTCTCAGCAGAAGAAAAAGCTGAAATACGGGAAGCTGCCAAAGAGATAACAGAGCGTTCCATAACTTTAGTACGGGATGAAGATCATAAGTTACCACTTTCTTTGGAAAAAGATAAAAAGCTGTTATTGGTGGCTGTAACTCCCGTAGCTCATAAAGGTAACGACCGTGACTTTAAGCGATTACAGAATTTGCGGGATGAGTTTGTGAAGAATGGTTTTGAGGTTGATTTCCGCCGTAATATACTTTATGAAGATCAAGGTTGGCAGGATAATGCGACTGAAGTGTATGATAAAATAATCTTTCTGGTAGCACGGAATACTCATACTCCATTTGGCCCGCTCCAATTATGGGACGATGAGGCTCAGTCCGTATGGGCTGCCAATTCTATGGACAAAAGTAAAGTGATTGTTATTTCATTAGGTAGTCCTTACATTGGAAATGAATATTTTGAACGTGTCAAGACTTATATAAATACTTATTCGAATGATGCTTCCACTCATTCTGCTTTATTACGGATATTGTTGGGACAGCTTCCGTTCAAAGGTAAGTCACCGGTCAACTTGGAGCATAAACTGTTTACATTTTAATCATTATACTTATGAAGAAATTTTTATTTAGTGGAATTATAGCTTGTCTTATCGGGTTTTGTTTGAGTTGTACTACAACAGAAGACTCTGTAGGGTTACAGATGCGTGCAGGACTTCCTAATTTTAATTATAAGATACAAAAGAATGAACCCGTATCTGTCGTTTTTTTGGGTGGAAGTATAACAAATCATCAAGGATATAGAGTGCAAATTACTGATTGGCTCAAGCAACAATATAGTAATGTACAGTTTACGTCAATAAATTCCGGAATTGGTGGGACCGGATCCGATTTGGGGGTGTTCCGTACAGAACGGGACGTGTTGCAGTATCATCCGGATTTGGTATTTGTCGAATTTGCTGTGAATGATGCCAAAACTGACTCCTTGGTGATCGCTCATTCCATGGAAGGAATTGTACGTAAGATCTGGCATCATAATCCGCATACGGATATATGTTTTCTCTATACGCTAAATGAACCAATGTTGGATGACTTGAAAGCAGGAAAGAATTACCGTTCTGTGCGGTATATGGAGACAGTAGCAGACTATTATGATATTCCGTCTGTTAATTTTGCCGATGATGTTCTGGAATTGTTGAATGAGGATAAGTTGGTTTTTAAAGGAGATTCAAAAAAGGAGTATAGTGGTAAGATTGTGTTTACGAATGATGGGACACATCCTACTTATGATGGCGGACATCCTATATATACAAAGACACTGAGCCGTTCCCTGTTACAAATGAACAAGGCGCAGGAAAAGGCACATGCATTGAAAGCTCCGTTGTATCCGGGTAATTATGAGAAAGCTAAAATGATTCCCGTAACAGAGTTTGAACATTCCGAAGGTTGGAAACTACTCTCGAAAGATGATAAAGCCTTTTCAAATTTTCAGGGAGACCAAAAAGCATTGCCGGTTGTTCTGGAATCCTCGGATTCGGAAGATTTTGTGAAAGTGCATTTTAAGGGAATTCGAGTTGGGGTGTTTGACTTAATCGGACCTTCATCCGGAGGAATGACAGTAGAGATAGACCAGAATGATCCTTCCTATATCCGTAGGTTTGATAAATATTGCGGAGATCGTAATCGTACTAATTATTGTCTGTTTGAGTCCTTGAATGAAGAAGAACATACAATTATTATTCGTCCGGACAATAGACGTTTTGAGAAGGCGGAAATCTACAAGATGAATCCGAAGCGAATAAAGGAAACTGAATATTTCAATGAGTTTAATACCTATCTCGGCTATATTCTTTTAGTGGGTGATATTATACAAAATTAATGGTGCAAGACTGATGGTATAAGGCTGTTATTGTAGTCAAACTATAAATTAGATTACAATAATAGCCTTGTTCTTCAAATGGCATATATTTGTGGTCGGAATATACCGCTTATCAACTCTTTTTGAACCATTTGTAAACCCATTTGCCCACTTTCTCATAGTGTCGGGTTTCAGTATCGGTGTATAGCTTGGAGAAGAAAGAACTGTCCAGTGGTTCACCCGATTGATTGGGATATAACACAATCAGGCTATTATTAGAGAAATATTTTCCTAATTGTCTCGGCAATTTCTCAAACGAGTTGTCATAAGAAATCGTTCCGGGACGGGCGCTGATAATGACTAACAGATGGTCGTAGCTTACTTGCCCTGTCAGTACCAGTAAATCGTTCCAGTCCTCTAAAAGAGAGAAATCCGTCAGTACCTGTTTATGTCTTTTCTTTATCCACGTTTGCAGGCGGACGATTGTCTGTTCGTTTGCAAAGAAATGCACACGACATCCGAGCGTGCTTCCCATTCGGCAGAAATGCTCCAACCAACGTGGAAAGCCGGATTCATATTCCGCTTTCGGAGGGACGGCAATAACGATTCGCTTTATCGTATTGACCGGTATCAGGAATTTGGAGATAATAATCTCGCAATTTAATCCTTTCAGCAGGTTTCCGGCAAGCATTCCGAAATATGAATCAGTGATATTCGCTTTGCGGTGCAGCCCGGTGATGATACTCGTTACTTCATTCTCTTTCACAGAGTGGATGATGCCGGAAGCAATATTCAAGTCATAGCGGGTCAGCTGTTTCAGCGAAACATTGGCTGCTGTTGTTGTCATGGCCGCTTTTTCCAAGTAGCGTTTACTTTGCATTCTCAGGTTATCGGAAGTGCTGTCGTCGTTGATAACGTGCAGTGCCAGAAGATTGTCCTTTAGTTTCGTATCACGTATCACTAAAGAAAGGTTCATCATGTCTTCAATGGTGTCTGGATTGGCAAGAGATACCAAAATCTTTTCAGTTTCCGTCGAAGACTCTTTTCCCGGTTCCGAATCATCCATGGCCAGCTTCTTGGCCGCCCGTTCGGTTATCAGGGAACTGACTACGCAAGTAACGAGGATCAGCAGAACCGTCCCATTCAGTACATCATCATTCAACAGACGTTCGCCGCCGGGCAGGATAATATTATATCCGACCAATACCGCCGCCAATGTAGCTGCCGCCTGTGTTGCAGTCTGCTCCGAAGTTGCCGGA
>OHAJ01000981.1_pt1 | contig 21295 bp, 14 predicted proteins | sample 1577101 | NCBI WGS metagenome assembly OHAJ01 (sample SAMEA3541531, study PRJEB24748) | human gut metagenome | biome: human gut; feature: human-associated habitat; material: faeces | place: China | collected 2012
CGATATTGGAAATGCCGGTGCGACTGCGGCAAGGAAACCATTGTAGGGCAACCCCTGCCACAAGCCGGAAAGACAAAACGTTGCGGCTGTCTTGATATGTACCCCCAATACTGGACACCCAGTATTGGGGGTACATATCACGGAAAGGGTGCTTTTGGTTTATCTCGCGCTGGCAATGCTGGATCGCTGCATACCCGTAGCCCCTCCCCGATTGTTTCCCCGCCAAAAACAATCGGAGGTACATACAATGCACGATAGGAAAAGCCTGTATTCACGAAACAAGCGGAACAGCTGCGCCATCCTCTGCCCGGACGCCTTTGAGCAGGATCATCCGCTCACGCCCGAGCAGTTTTCGTCTGAGGAGGAGTTCCGGTTCTGGAAAATGTGGTCAGACGAGAATTACCACGGCTGGGAACTCGCAGATCATATGCTTCTTACTCGTCCATTGTACAGAAAATTGTTGTTCCCTATTTTGAGAAGAAGGCGATCCCGCTCGCCGAACTGAAAGCCATCGACATTCATGCATTCTATTTGAAGCAAAGGTGGATCGCCCCAAAGCCGCCCCGTTTGTCGGCAGCTTTTACGATAGTGCCGAAGTCCAGAAACTCTTTGAAGCCGCAAAAGGGAGTAAGCTTGAAATCCCCATCTTTCTCGGAGCGTTTTATGGTCTGCGCAGAAGCGAGGCCATCGGCCTGAAATGGGACGCCATCGACTTCCAGAATGACACGATAACCATCCGGCATACGGTTGTATCCTGTTACATTGACGGAAAGCGAGTGCAGAAGGCTCAGGACATAACCAAAACGAAATCCAGCATGAGAACGCTGCCCCTGATCCCGGCTTTCAAGGAGCTTTTGCAGCATAAAAAGCAACAGCAGAACGAATTTCAGCGTATGTGCGGCAAAAGCTATAACAAGGACTATCTGGGTTACATCTGTGTGGATGAAATGGGAAGGCTGCTCTCCCCGCATTATCTCACCGAAGCCTTTGCAAAGCTGCTGAAGAAGCATGGCCTGCGGAAAATTCGCTATCACGATCTTCGTCATAGCTGTGCCAGTTTACTGCTGGCCAACGGCGTCCCCATGAAGCAGATCCAGGAATGGCTCGGTCACAGCGACTTTTCCACCACAGCCAATGTCTATGCGCATCTGGAATGCAATTCCAAACGGCTCTCGGCAGCGGCTATGACAAACGGTTTGCAGGGCGCTTTGAATGTGATTTCCTGATACGGCAAATAAAAAAATCAGAGCAAAGCGAACTTTGCTCTGACTGGCGGAGATGGAGGGATTTGAACCCCCGCGCCGGTTTTCTACGCCGACCTCCCGGTTTTCAAGACCGGTCCCTTCAACCGCTTGGGTACATCTCCAAATGTATTTCCGCTCCAACGTTTCTCGGAAAAAGGAGAGAAACTTGGAGAGAAGTCCCGATTTTTTCTTAATTTCTTATAGCCGCGACCCGTTGAAAACACAGGGAAAATTGAAAAACGGCTTCCAAAATACTCTCCCGTTTTCAAGACTGCCCCGTTATGTCCGCTTTGGTAATTCCCCATGGCGCGCCGAACGGCTGTATGCTCAAAAAAGTTACCACAAATCCCCCGTACTGTCAATCGAAAAACGCCGCTGTACAACGATTTTCGGCAGAAAGGGGTTGCATAAAGGGCATTTTATGATATAGTAATGAGATGTATGTATACTCGCATTCATTCTACGGCAGTATATAAGTGTAAGGAGAGTATTTGAATGAACGACTTTGGAAGCAAGATTTACGCCGCCGCGCAGAAGGCCGTAAAAGAGGTCTATGATCTGGACGTGGTGGAAGGCCAGCTCGTCGTTGAGACGCCGCAGGACACCAAGCTGGGTGACTATTCCACCAGCATTGCGATGAAGCTGTCGCGCACTCTCCGACGCAACCCGATGGAGATCGCCGAGCCGCTCGTTGCCAAGCTCGCGGAGCTTCTGCCCGAGTGTGAATCCATCACCGTCGCGCAATCCAAATCCGAAATCTTGCTGCCTAACAGTCCGCATTCCAGGCCTGCATGGATAGCCTCCACCTTGGGCTCAGTGCCGTACATTTCCGCATACAGCTTCACCATTTTTTCCCGCAGTGGAGAATGGACGCGGTACTTCCAACCGGGATAATCTCCGGTCACCACATAATCGCCGCCTGTCAGTTCCACCAGTGCAGAAAGCTTTGCGATCAGGTTATCCTTCTCACTTTCCACGCTGCTTCTGACAGAATACTCTGCCCGCAAAACTTCCTCATCTGCTTTCAGTATACCCAGATTCAGAGAAGTCTGTACCAGCCCCGGCATATCTGCGCTCATCGCCTGTACACCGTTGGGCGTTGCCTGTAAAAAGGCTGCCACACGTTTTGTATCTTCCGGAGTGGCACAGGTTATTGTCTCGGCAGTGTCTATTAACTTTTTCGCGGTTACCTTTACGTCCGGATCCTTGGTAGCAAGCTCGTCCCTCAGTTCTGCTGCCAAAGCTGCTACCTGCTGCTCTAAGCTTACCGCATCTGTTTCCTCTACTACGACAACCGCTTTCGTCTGTCTGGGAATCGCATTGTCTGCCAGTCCTCCGTCCGCAGATACCAGTCCTACGGGCATTTTCTCAGACAGTTTCCACAGAAGTCTTCCCAGGATACAGTTGGAATTGCCTCTCTCCTTATGGATCTCTCCGCCGGAGTGACCGCCCAGGAGACCGGAAACCTCCAGTTCATAGCGCAGGCCGGTAAGCTCCTGCCTTTTCATCGGGAAACGGCAGTTCACTCTCGCACCACCGGCACAGCTGGTCAGGAAAATGCCCTCGTCCTCGGAATCCAGATTGATCATGCGATGTCCTTGCAGCATGGACAAGTCGATCTCTCTGGCACCGTCCATCCCGACTTCCTCATCCACCGTGATGATCACTTCCAGACGGGGATGCTTGATCTCTTCGGAATCCAACAGAGCCAGTGCGTATGCTACAGCGATGCCGTCATCTCCTCCGAGGCTGGTACCCTCTGCGTAGATATTGTCTCCGTCAATGCCGATCTTCAATCCTTCCGTCTTCATATCCATGGTGCATTCCGGTGTCTGCACCGCTACCATATCCATGTGTCCCTGCAGGATCACTACCGGCTCATTCTCATATCCGGGAGTTGCCTCCTTGACCATAATGACATTTTTCATGGCATCCTGTATATAGAAAAGATTGTGTGCTTTTGCAAAATCTACCAGAAAATCACTGATCTGATCCACATTTCCGGATCCGTGAGGGATCTTCGTGATCTCTTCAAAATAGTAAAATACTTTCTTCGGTTCTAAATTCGCTAAAACAGCCATTTTTATTTCCTCATTTCTGTTCTTTGTTTTGCTCCGTTTTGCCTGCAGATCGTCCTATGAAATCACAAAGCTCGTAACGCTCCGCACAATCCCAGTATAAGTAGTTGCTATTTTTCTGTCAAGAATAGAAAAAGGCAGACGAATTACGCATAATGATATTTTTTCCTCTTCGCAATCAAAAATCCGATGGTCACGAACAGCGCTAAAAATTCCGCAATCACGATAGACAACCATACGCCGGTAATGCCGATCAGTTCCGGCAGGATCAACACGATAATGATCTGGAACACAAAGGTCCGCAGGAAAGAGATTGCCGCGGACACCGCTCCGTTATTCAATGCCGTGAAGAAAGAAGACCCCCAGACATTCATGCCTCTCACCAGGAATGCGATAGCGTAGATCCGAAATCCCCAGGTCGTCATCTTAAGCAGTTCCTGATCATAGCTTGCGAAAATCTTCACCAACGGTCCTGCCAGGATCTGGGATGCCGTAAGTAATATCACACCGCAGGCTGAGATGATGACCAGGCTCTTTCTACACAGATTTTTCAATTCCGCATGATTGCCGGCACCGTAGTGGAAGCTTACGATAGGTGCGGATCCCAGGGAATAGCCGAGGTACAAGGTCATGAAGATAATATCCACATACATAATGATACCATATGCCGCCACGCCGTTTTCTCCGGCCGCTTCCATCAGCTGAAAGTTATAGAGCACACCGACAATGGATGTAGACAGATTCGTCACCAGTTCGGAAGAACCGTTCATACAAGTCTGCCAGATAACTTTTCCGTGCCACTTTGTCTTTCCAAGTCGTAACAGACTGCTGTTTTTTCCGGCAAAATAAATGATCGGAATCACTCCACCGACGGCTTGTCCTGCTGCCGTTGCCAGCGCTGCTCCTGCCAGTCCCAGGGGGAATACCACGATCAGCACATAATCTAACACCGCATTCGTCAATCCTGCCAGCACATTGATTTTCAGGCTGAGTGTCGGCTTCTCCGCCGCAATGAAGAAGCTCTGGAACAAATACTGCATGACAAATGCCGGTGTAGACAGAAACAGGATACGGGAATATAACACACAATCCGCCTCCAGATTACCGCTTGCTCCCAGTGTCAATGCGATCTGTGGCGCAATTGCATAACAGAGCAGTCCGATCACAATAGACGCAACCAGTGTCACGTATACGATCAGAGAAAAATATTCATTCGCCAGTTCCTTTTTCCCCTCTCCCAGAGTCATGGATACCACAGCACTTCCGCCGGTACCTGCCATGAATCCAATCGTTCCTACGCCCATCAGCACCGGCATCACCAGATTCAGCGCTGCAAAAGGTGTTTTCCCCACAAAGTTAGACACAAAAAATCCGTCTACAATACTGTATATTGAAGTACATAATAACATTAAAATGGATGGTGCCACAAAACGCAGCAATCGTTTATAGTCAAAATGATCCGATAATTGTATTTTCATAAAACTCCTCATTTCTGAGCGAAGCATATTTTTCACACTACTCTCTTTCTTTCTTGATATTTGCAATTTCCTCCCGGAATAATTCTGTCTGCCTTTTCATGATCTGCAGGAACTTTTCCATTTCCTGCTCTCCTAAGCTTTCCGTTGCTCGTACTTCAGCATCCATCAGGGGATCTACGATCTGTTCCACCAGTTTTTCTCCCTTTTCCGTCAGGTAGATCTTCTTATTCTTGCGGTTGCCTTCTTCTGCACGAAGTGTGAGCAAGCCATCCTCTTCCATATGTTTCAAAGCGGAATTCACCGTCTGCGGCGTGTAAAACCAATAGTTGCAGATTTCTCTCTGTGTGAAAGTCTCTCCTTCCCTCTCCCTGATGCAATAGAGGATCCAGAACGCAGTTTCCGACAGGTTACAGTTCTTAGCATACACACGGTAAATATCATCCGATTCCTTCAATAACTGATTATATAGCGCCATTTGTTTCATGGCTTTTCTTCTCTGCTCTTCCATACGCTTCCAGTCTCCTTTTAAATACATTTTATCCGATATCGGATAATTTTGTATTATAATCCGAAATCGGATGATTGTCAACTCATAAAAAAGTGCACAGAAAGAACACATCCCATTGTGTCTTTCCATGCATCGTTGTATAATAACTTCAGCATCAGTTCCGGGATTTCCGACTACACCGAGACCCGACAGCAGAAAATGAAACGTGGGTTCAAGTTCCAGCGTGCGGCCAAGGAGTGGGAACGTGCTTTTCTGGAGAAGATGCAGGGCAGCCCCGGCATGACGTTTCAGCCATTGTCTGAGCTGTATCTGGAAGATAAGTTCACAAGCCAGTCATACCTTTATACATGTTTCGATATTCCTAGCAAGTCATAAATACGTTCAAATTCAACCATACTGATGTCCTTGAACCAATTCCAGATTTCTAATGCTTCAGGATCATTTTGCTCCATTTTTACAAACCATTCTCGGAGCTGACTTTGCATAACTATTAACTTCGCATAAAATTGCTTATGTAAAGCTTTACATAACTTATGCATAACCGCATTTACAATCAACTCACGGATGCTATCCGGTGGTAGTTCATAAATATCCTGACGATACACACCTTCCAACCGGCAACCCATGCGGATATTTCGCAGAACAAATTTTACCGCTTCGTCTACTTGTTCCCAAAGTGGTCCTTCGTAGTTCCGTCGATCCAAAAATACTGCACGGGTTGTTCCTTTGAACACACCACATTGTATCATGGAACGTAAACCACCTTGCCCAGTCAGATAAAAATACGCATTGGTTGGATAGACATTTCCGTCTTCACTTCTTTTCAAAATGCCCCAACTGATCAGAACATTTTTTGTCACATTTTTTACAGCTACTCTCTGAAAATCAGACTTGCTGTTCGCAATGGCAACCTCCTTCATTTGCTTGCAAAGCGTGTCAATATCTTCATCCGTCACCTTCAAATCTCTGCGAATTACAGAATCAAAAGCGTGTCCATCGCATTCATAGTATAATTCTCTTGACATCTCACGATCAGCTGGACGAGTAGTGCCAGACACACGGATATACACACCATTTTCCAAACCATCCGCTTTAATATAATATGGTTTCTGTCGTCCGGCTCTAATTTGCATATCATCTTGGAAGTGGATGAAGATAAACTCACGATTCAAATTCACACCAGAGCAAGAATAAAAAAAGCCGCAATCTGCACTCAAAATTCAAAGTACAGATTGCGGTTTCTATTATTTTTTAGAATTTACCATTCTCATTCTGCCAAGTAGACTGATCGGCTATTGTCTCCATAACATCCCAAAAAGTCCTGATGATTAATCAGTTATCACCTGATAGAATTTATAATTTTTTATCATTTTCGGCGCATCCAGTCTGCATACCAGAACACGATCTCTGCAATATGATGCAGATCGCCTTCTTTGCTGGTGGCTCTCCAGTTTTCTTTATAAGCCATAAACCAGCATTCTAACTTTTCTGCCAGCTCCAGACCTTTTTGCATATCAAAACTTCCCGTTTTTTCCATGCTTTCTGTCAGGAGTCCTATGGCATTCCAGATACCGATCCCCTGCAGTGTCACGGATAAAAGCTGCATCTGTTTTTTGGTTTCCGGCATCGCCTGTGTGCTCTCCAAAAGTTTTTTGTATACATCACGCAGGGCATCTGCTGCAGCATCTACACCCGCCTGATCCACACCGCGGAACAGATCTTCGCCATCTTCGAGTTCATGCTTTAAGCACCGGTTCTCATAATACATGACAGCTTCTCTCCACTGAAATACCGACTGCCCGCAGATTTCTGCCAGATGGGAAACATAATTTCCGGTAGTATCCCCATACTCGATCCGTGAGATCATACGGTTTAACTCTGCGAATGGTATCTCCTCTCCATTCCATGAAAATACAGCACCATAGATCATCCCCGGAACAGAAAATGCCGGATCATTAACGTGTCCAAAATCTCCCCAGTCTGTGTTCAACACACCGATGCCATGATATTTTGCCGCATAACCGCACATTCTTGTAATATTTTTATAGGAATTTTCTATTAAGTTTGCCCACTGGTTCCAGCCACATACACCCGGACACAGATACTGCACTGCACCCGTCTGTGCAATCGCCCTCGTCTCATCTTCCCTCTGTTCCGGTGCATATCCCCAGTTCAGGCAGATCATGCTCTCAGGCAGTTCCTTCATCAGTTCCGGCGAATTCCAGATGATATCGCCCCAGAACATCGGGATTTTCCCATTTTCTACCAGAAATTGTGCAAGTTCCTTGACATAGTCAATATAAAGCCGATGGACGCCACGCTCTTCTGCATGTTTTTTCGATTTATATTTGCCAAGGCAGAATGTCTCATCCGCACAGATATTAAATTTATCCGAAGTAAACAACTGCATATATTCCACGATCATCTTTTTGATCAGAGGAAGGGAACGCTCATCGGAGACATTGATCGTATGATACCGCATCCGGTTCCAGAAGGAAAACGGTTCCTTCCAGGAATCCTCCATCTCGCAGAGATCCCCATATGTTTTTGTGGAGAGCAGTGTGCACAGATGTCCAAAACTTGCCAGCGACGGAACCAGTTCAATATGACGTTCCCGGCAATAACTGTCAAGTTCGCGGATCTCCTCTGCCGTAAGCGGAGTCTGATCCCTCCACATTTCCGAAAAGTCACGGAACAGATAGGTATGTTCCACATAAAGCTGAAGCTGGTTTAATTTATAGCGGCACATCCTGTCTGCAATTTTTTTGAGTTCTTCCAGTTTTAACACACGTCCCCTTGTCTGGTCAAAATAATAACCACGGTTTGGCATATCCGGGGCATCCTGAATCTGTACACAGGGCAGTATCCCGCCACACTGCTGTACGATCTGGCAGAAGGTCTCCACACCATAAAGCACGCCAGCCCCGTCGCCGCCTGAAATCTGTCCGCCTTTTTCGTCGATCGTGATCTCATATGTCTGCTCTGGTAATGTTTTTACGATCCCAAGAGAGAGATCCCCCTCCCTTACTTCCCCTACGGAAAACGGCAGGATAAGCCCCGTTTCCTGCCTGATCGCCTCCTGCAGTCTTTTTGCTGCATGCATCTCTGTCTCTGCCACCTCTTTTGACATCACAATATGTGTGCTGTGGCAAAGCAGCATCTGTCCGTCCTGTTCTTTGATTGTTTTTGGCTTTGGTAATAAATACATAATTTTGTCCTCCTGCTGTCAGAATTTCTTCCTATTCTTCAAAAATTATTTTTCCACTATCCATTAAAAGTATTTTACTCTTATAAATCTTTGCACCACTCTCATTAAAATACCGGAATTTATCCGCATCCATAACGATTTCAAATGCCTTCTGACTTCCTTTTTCCACTTTCATCCTGGAAAATGCAACCAGTTCCCGCTCTCTTGGCACAAGTTCACCGGACAACACTTTCCGGTAGCATTGCAGCACTGCCGTATCATCTATATTTCCTTTATTCTTTACAATTCCTGAAATAATCCACACATCCTGCTGCTTTTTAAGACAGATATCCATATACTCCATGTGGGAATATCCCATTCCTTCCCCAAATGTATACAAAGCTCCCTGTTCCATATCACAATAGCGCATTGCCGGATAGGACACCGTATGGTTATAGTACACCGGAAGCTGTCCGCAGTTTCGCGGAAGGGACACCGGCAGTCTGCCGGACGGTGCATATTTTCCAGACAACAGCTCCGCGATTGCTTTTCCTCCCATCGGTCCCGGATAAAAAGCATATAACAGTGCATCTGAATCCTGTGCAATTTCAGGGATTGCATAAGGCCGCCCGGCAATGACTACGGAGATCACCGGTTTTTTCAGCGCACAGACAGCCGTAAACAGTTCGTTCTGGTTCCCGGGGAGCTGTAATCTGGCGGTATCCATGCCCTCCCCACAGTCCATCTCAAGTACTCCCTGTACTTTTGCCGCACCGTTTTCATCGAACAGTGCCCCTTTAAAGCGGCTCGATGATCCGCCTAATGCCAACACGATAATATCCGCATTTTCCGCAAGAGAAACAGCCGTCCCGACCTCATATCCATTATAACAGAGAACCCGGTCTTCACCAAATTCTTTTTCCATGCCGCTCTTTAACGTCTCATATCCTGCCCTGTCCATTGGAGGTGAATAATCACCGATCTGCCGGTAAATATCATCCGCATTTGGACCGATCAGGGCTATCTTTTCATTTCCACGGATCGGCAGTATGTTTTCATTTTTTAGAAGCACCACCGATTCACGCGCCAGCTCTTCTGATTCCTGGTATGCCCTCCCAGAAAATGAAACGCTGCCAGCTTCACTGTAAGAAGCGGTACGATTCCCGTTTTCATCAATATAAGGCTTATCCATCAATCCCTGCTCAAATTTCAAAGTGAGCACCCGGAGGACCGCCTGATCGAGTTCCTTTTCCGTGATAAATCCCTGTTTTAACGCCTCCTCTAACTTTGTATAACCTTCATCCCACAGACTGATATCCACACCTGCTTTCAGTGCAAGTGCTGCCGACCTGATATTATCTCCTGTCATAATGTCTAACTGGTCGATGGCGATGCCATCCGCCATCACGACCCCGTCAAACCCCAATTGTTCCCGCAGAATATCCTGCAGCAGATGTCTGTTGGCATGGCAGAATTTTCCGTCGATCTCGTTGTATGCAGCCATAATGCCTTTTACGCCCGCCTCACAACATGCCTTCGCCGCCTGTAAATGGATCTCCCACAGTTCCCTCTCTCCGATCCGCGCTGCGCTGGCATTGACCCCTCCGGTCGTCTCCCCCTGTGCACAAAAGTGTTTTGCAACCACTGCAACGCCCTCTTTCTGGATTCCTGTTACGATCGCCCGCGCGAGCTCTGCCGATAAATATGGATCCTCCCCATAACACTCCTCACTGCGCCCCCATCTTGGGTCTCTTAAAATATCCAGTGCCGAAACCAGTGCAAAATCCACGCCCATCTGCTTTAACTGCCTGCCGCACACCTGCCCTGCCCGCTCATACAATGCCGGGTCAAACGATGCACCTACTGCCAGATTGACCGGGAGCAGATATCCGTCTAACGCCTGATGTCCATGTGGACATTCACTGCTCAGTAAAAACGGGATCCCAAGACGGCTGTGTTCGATCACATATTTCTGTAACTGATTATACGCCTGCACCGAAAGTCCCCCCGCAAGCCCTGTCTCATAGTTTTTTTCCGACCATGGATCTGCACGGTAAAGACCATAAATCGTGCCGATCCCGCCCCATTTTTCTACTTCGTCCTTTAATTCCTGTGAAAAAACAATTTTTCCATCTTCTACATGGTAGATCCGAAAACCATATAAATGCTGGTTTAACTGTCCCACTTTTTCTGTTGCGGTCATCTGCGCAAGCAGCGCCTCTGCCCGCTTTCTGCTATCTCTCTCCATATCTGTCCTGTCATTTCTCCTTTATTTTTCGGCTGTATAATGCACTTGCAATAATTCCGAATGCAGACAAAATAAACACCATCTGTATGTTATCTACCGGAATGTTTAAAATCCTGATATCCTTTGCTAATGCCACAAATGTCGAGCCGAGCATGGATGAAAAAAATCCTACAAACCCAACCATTGTTGAGCAGAAGCTGACATAGCTGACACGATGTTCTAATGGTGCAAACGCAAACTGCATCCGGAATGTCGCAATATTGATGCCTCCCCAGGCAGCCCCGCTCACAGCCTGTACGACCGGAAGCCAATAGATACAGTTTTCTTTCGTCAGCAGTCCCCAGCCGATATATGCAACTCCCAGCATAAAAATGGACCCCAGCGTAACCAGCCTCCACGAACAACTGTCTGCTGCCTTCCCCCACAGATTTGCCGCCGCGATCCGCGCCACCGATGCAACCATATTCATGACAGTAATATAAAAATAAGACAGCCCCAGATTCTCTAACATATAAATAGAAAAAAACGGACTGGCAAAATTAGATGCAACACTCCACAGCAGGAAGAAAATCAATATATTGCGGTAATTCTGGTCTGTGAGCGGCATCTGTATTGCCTTCCTTATGTTCAGTGGCTCCACATGTTTCACATTTTCCGGTTCCCGGATCAGCGTGAGACAGGTAATGTCGACCGCGCAGATACCGATACATAAAATGCCGATCATCCGGAATCCCAGAATCTCCTGATCCGCGAAACGGTAGGCATCTAAAATTTTACTTAAGATCAGGGAACCGCCCGTGGACGCAACTAAAGTCAGCGAATCTTTCAGTCCGAGATATCTTCCCAACCGTTCTTTCTGCACCAGGCTGATCAGCCAGTTATTTGCCCCGGTGTTGATAAATGCCCCACAGAAATGTGCACAGGAATACAGCACCGCGATCACTGCCACCGAGATTTTCGCTCCTAACATCAATGTCGGAACAAACAGCATCATGAGCAGGCATAAGCGCTGGATGAGTGCAAACTCTACCGTGATCCGTTTGCTGCCTGCACGGTTCTCATAGACGACGGAGGAAAAAATCTGGATGGTATTCATCAGCGTCGGCAGTGCAGCTATGATCCCGGTCAATGCAGTCCCCGCCCCCACAAGATAGGCAAGTCCCGATAAAAATGCGCCGGAAGTAACCGTAAAAATCTGTGTGGAAGCGCATCCATCGAGGATAAAAAGTGCCCGGCTGGTCCGATACTGTTTTTCCGTAATATGATCGGAACACTCAAACATATGGCTTAATTTATTGGTCATAACGTAAATCTCCCTATAAAAAGAGAGGCATCCCACCGAACTCTCTTCGGAATCTGAATGCCTCTATATGATTTTAAACGAGTTTTACAGTAACAACTTCATACGGTTTCAGTTGTACACAAACCACTCCGTCTTTCAGCTCTAATTCTGCTTCTTCCTCCTCGAGCAGATTGCAGGCAAACGCTTTGTTGTAGTTCCCCTCAACTACAAGATTTGTCTTTGTGAGTGCATTTTCGCTCTCATACATACGGATAATGATGCCATGACCGGACTCTGCACACTTGATCGTCTCTAATACAACGTTGGACCTGTCCACAGATGCTTTTGACAACATGCTTCCCGGCTTTCCTCCTGCCACTGCAATAGCCGGCTGGTTCAGGTCATATGCCTGCTCCACAGTCTTTGCTTCCTGCCATTTTTCCGCATGCGGATAGATTGCATAGGTAAAATAGTGCTCTTCCTGATCTGCCACCGGATTCGGTTCGATGCCGGATTTAATCAGTGTCAGTGCCATATCAGAATCCTTCACGGAATGTCCATATTTGCAGTCATTTAACATGCTGACTCCGTAGTGACCTTCCGAGAGATCGATCCATTTCTGTCCGCAGCTCTCAAAACGTGCTTTATCCCAGCTCGTATTGGTATGCACTTTGCGTGTCAGATTACCAAACTGTACATCAAATGTTGCTTCATCGGTATGTACATTGACCGGGAAATGTACCTTTAACAATGTCTGATGCTCTTTCCAGTCCACATAAGTCTCAAATTCGATCCTTCTTCTGTCTGCATAGAAATGGATCTTCTGGCGGATCACAGAATTGCTTTCTTTCCGCTCCATCTCTAACGTTGCACGCACCGGACCGCACTCTGTCCATTCCATAGAAATCACATCATTGACATCCCAGTACTTTTCGGTATAGTAAATATCCACATCCCAGTTATCAAAGCACATCGGCTTATCCTCGTACATGCGGAACTGATTGCCTTTTTTGCCATCCTGCAGTACTTCCCTGTCGTTTTCCTTATCGTAGATGCGGTCAAAACGTCCCTCCGCATCCAGATGGATCGTATAAAACGGTGTCTCAAGCGTATGGTCATCCACAAGGACAAACGGTGTTTTCTGCTCAATTTCACTGGATACAGCCGCAAATGTCTTATATCCTTTTGACGGCAGATGCTCTACATAGACCACTGCACCTTCTGCAGTCTTCTGTACCGGATAGATCACGCCCTCTGCATCCTTTAACGCTTCCGCATGGATCTCCCCAAGTTCTACGATATCACTGCGGTCGTGTCCGGTTGTATTGAAAATAGTGATGCCTTCGCCATCTCCCACGAGCGCATGGAGACGTTCTTCTTCCAGTGCTTTGATCTCTTTCTGCAGTGCAGCATATTCTTCCTTTGTCACCTCATATACTTCATGGATCGCAGATCCAGGCAGAATATCATGGAACTGGTTGATCAGGACTTTTTTCCACATGCGGTCGAGTTCTTCTGCCGGATACGCTGCCTGTGCCTGTGCTAAAACGGACAACAGTTCCAGATCCATCAGCCCAAGCTCCGCCTTACGGTTGCTGCGTTTATTTCTCGCCATGGAGGTATAAGTTCCGCGGTGGTACTCAAAGTAAAATTCACCTTCCCATACCGGCAGGCGTCTGTCGCCTTTCACGCGCTCCTCAAGTTCTTCAAAATAGGTTCGTGAAAATTCCTGGCGTACTTTCGGAATCCCTTTGATTCCCTTTTCCATGCGGATCGAAGTCTCAAGCATTTCCCTGGTCGGACCGCCGCCGCCATCGCCGTAACCGTAGGAGACTAAGATATCGTTATTGATATCTTTATTCTGATAACGCATCCATCCTCCCATGATCGCATCCGGGTGCAGCATGCCATTATAGGTCGTAAAGTAATCTTTGATCGGCTGGCTCACGCCAAGGGTCGTGATCAGGTGTGTCAGCACCTCTGTTCCATCGATTCCGCGCCACATCATCGTATCGTAAGGCACTTTATTGAACTGGTTCCATGCCAGTTTGGTTGTCATAAAATAATCGATTCCGCATTTTTTCATGATCTGCGGCAGTGCCCCGGAATATCCGAACACATCCGGCAGCCAGAGGATACGGTTGTCCACGCCAAATTCCTCTTTGAAAAAGCGTTTGCCATGCATAAACTGACGGACGAGGGATTCTCCCGATGTCAGATTGCAGTCTGCCTCAACCCACATACCGCCTTCCGGCTCCCAGCGTTTCTCTTTGATTCGCTGTTTTGCTTTCTCGTACAATTCCGGATAGCGCTCCTTTAAAAATGCATATAACTGCGGCTGGCTGGACATGAACTTATAGTTCGGATACTCGTCCATCAGCTTTAACACGGTTGCAAAACTGCGTCCAACCTTTTCTCTTGTCTGTGCCACAGTCCACCACCACGCAACATCGATATGCGTATGTCCGATACAGGTTGCGATCACATCCTCATACCCTGCCATATCTTCATACAATGCTTTCCGGATATAAGCAGATGCTTCCCTCACACTCCGGTAAAAGTCTTCGGAATACGGGGTTCTTAAATCCAGCAGATTGATCGTCTCATTGAGCACATGCTCAATATCCTTGCGGTTTTTATCATCTGCCTCCATGCGGGAAAACGCTGCAAGCGGAACCCACAGGTCATAATAGAGTTTTTCGATCTCTGCATCGATCTCTTCGATCTGCGTGCGGAGCGCAAATTCCTCATGCATGATCCCGGTATATGCCTGCAGGTCGATGGTCAGTGTCTCTCCTGCTTTTCCGCTTCTCGTGATCAGGCACTCCCTGTGGTTCATATCGATCCCCTGATAAACCTCTCCGTTCACAAACACGATAAACTGCGGATTTCTTCCGTCATCCCACTCGTCGATCTGTGATGATATGCGGATCCATATGCTTTTGCCCTCCAGCTCCTCCGGAACAGTATAGGTTGTACGGAACCAGTAATGGCGGTCCTTGCCATACCAGTGCATAGTCTTGCAGTCAAAGTTTTCCCAGGCTGCCTCATCTTTTAACGCATCCTCCGGGTAAATAAAGCTGCCTTCCTTATACTCCCACTGTGTCAGCGGAAATACCTGTTTTACTTTTAATTTCTTAAGTTCGTTGCAAATTACACCGACTCTTTTGTCTAAGAAATCCATTCCGGCACCTCTCGCTCCTGTCTACTTTCTGATATAATCCAAAATTTCATCAACTGTTGTAAACGCCATTCCTGTCACCGTATCCGCGCATCCATAATAAATCGTGATTCTTCCCGTATCAGCATCTGCAAGTGCTGCACAAGGGAAAACAACATTCGGAACATCCCCGACACACTCATAATATTCATGCGGTGCTAAAACATATTCTTTTGAGCGCGCCAGCACTTTCCATGGCTGTTCTAAATCTAAAAGTGCTGCACCCATACGGTATACAAAACCATTGCAGGTTGTAATTACACCATGATAGATCAGAAGCCATCCCTCATCCGTCTTGATCGGAATCGGACCCGGGCCAACTTTGGTACACTGCCATGCAGATTCATCTCCCGGGATCGGGCTCATCACATGTCTGTGTCTGCCCCAGAACTCCATATCTTTACTGAAACTTACAAAAATATCACCAAACGGTGTATGTCCGTTATCGCTTGGTCTGTTTAACATTGCATACATGCCATTTATTTTTTCCGGGAACAGAACACCGTTCCGGTTACACGGCACATAGGCATTTTCTAACTGCACAAACTTTTTAAAATCAAATGTATAGGCAACACCGATGGTCGGACCGTGGTATCCGTTGCACCATGTGATGTAATATCTGTCCTCGATAAAACAGACTCTTGGATCGTAGCGGTATTCTCTTTTTAAGATTTCCTCATCCTCTCCCTCAAACTGGATCGGTGTATCCTCGATATCCCAATGGATACCATCTTTACTTCTTCCAACAAAAATATCCATGCTGATCGACCTGCTGTCACAGCGGAATACACCTGCAAATCCATCTTCAAACGGAACGACCGCGCTGTTAAAAACGCTGTTTGAAACTTTATTCCCACTTCTTCCGATGATCGGATTCTCTGTATAACGCCAAACCGGCATGGTGTATCCCTCCGGTTTCTCCTGCCATGGGATATTCGGCAGTGATCTTCCAATTATTTTACTCATATCTTCTCCTTTACAAAAAGAGCCGACACATAAATACAATTGTTTTGTTTTTATGCATCAGCCCTTTGTCATCTCATTTTTATTTCGTCATTCCCGCTATATCTCTTTTTCTGATATTAGTTTGCTGCGTCGATCTGAGCCTGTACTTTCTCAACGATATCATCAAATCCTGCTGCACGCATCTCGCTCATCATTTCCGGAACAGCTTTTTCTGGATCAACTGCACCTGTGTTAATCTCACTCTTATATCTGTTGTAAATCTCTGTACAGTTTGCCAGCTCATCTTCAAACTCTGTTGTATCGATAGAAATTGAAATAACCGGTGAAGCTTCTGCTTTCTCGTTCAGCTCTTTTACTTCATCCCATTGATTTGTCTCCTGGTCAGCCAACAGACTTATATTGAAGAATGTTCCCTGGCTGTAACCTGCCATAAACCACTGCTTGTCGGTTCTTTCAACCTTCTTGTCGGCTGTATAGTTGAAGTTGTCGCCTTCAAGTCCATAGTATAATGCATCTCTTACATAAGTATCAGAGTTTACAAGGTTTAAGAATCTTAATGCTTCCTCAGGATGCTTGCTGTTTGCAGAGATACAGTTGATGGATCCCTGTACAGAACCTCTGGATACTATAGTGTCTCTCCACTGAACGGCTATTGCATTGACACCCATGTTAGGACCCCATGTAGTCTGAGCTGCCTGGCTCCAGCCCTGTGCAATGTTACATACCTGATAAGTCGGAAGTTCGCCTAATGTTGCAGCATCCTGATTGATGTAGCCTTTTTCGAACCATTCGCGGTATATCTTCAGGTCATGCATTACATTTTCCTGTTCATAAGTAGCTACAACCTTTTTGGATGGATCATCATATGCAACACCGAGTGCGGGAAGTCCAAGTGCAAGATTGTCATAAACGGTAGTAACAAACTGGCATGGCGCATCAGATGCACGGTAAGTTACCGGCTGATTGGTTTCTTTATAGATCGTATCAAATGCATCGGTCAATTGATCAAGCTCTGTCAGATTAGTCACATCAAGTCCTAATTTGTCACACAGATCCTTATCCCATACAAAATATTGTGTTATAGAGCTGTCCTTATAAGTCGGGATACCATATATTTTACCATCTACACTTACTGCATCCCAGTAATCTTCAGGAATCAGGCTCTTGACATCAGGACAGTTTGCATCGAGCAGATCGGTAATGTCATAATAAGCGCCAAGTCTCACATCACTCTCATACACTACATCATTTGAGAAAATGATATCATAATCCTCTCCTGTATTGATGATGGTACTTCTTCTCTTCTCCCAGTCTCCCCAGGAGATGATCTCTACATCAATGTTTACACCAATCTTATCTGCGAGATATTCATTGATGTGTGCCTGCCATGCATCATAGTTATCAGGCTGGCCGTTACCAATCTGAATCCATTTTAATGTCACGATATCGTCAGAACTTTTTTCGTCTTTCTCGGTGCCGGAATCGGATGCAACAGATGAACTCGACGTATTGGATGTACCTGAATTTCCACATCCTGCTGCTGTTCCCATCAACATGCATCCAACAAGACCTGTTGCCATCATTCTTAAAACTCTTTTCTTCATACTTTACCCTCCATGTTTGAAATAAAATTATTTGTTCTGTTTCTTTATCTTCAGATGCTATTGCATCCGGGTTCACACAATCATCCTTTGACAGCACCTACTGTAAGTCCGGAGATGAAATATCTCTGGAAAAACGGATATACACAGGCAATCGGGATAACTACAAGTACTGCAATCGCCATGCGGATAGATTCTGTCGGCATTGAATTTTTATACTGCTGTAGTGAAAGCCCTGCGGTCGGATTACTTGCAATGTACTGGATATTCTGGATCATATTATTCAGTAATGCCTGCAATGATGTCAGCTTCTTTTCACTGATATATAGGGAAGACTGAAACCAGTCGTTCCAGTATCCAAAGCTTAAGAACAGTCCAATGGTTGCAAATACCGGTTTTGATATTGGTACAATAATCCTCGAAAAAATTGTAAATTCGGACGCTCCATCAATTTTGGCTGATTCCACAATGGAATCAGGAATCGTGGATTTAAAAAACGTCTTGGATATAATGACATTAAACGAGGATACAGCCAGCGGTAATATCAGACACCAGATTGTATTGCGGAGATTTAGAAAATTTGAAACCACTACGTAATTTGCAACCATACCACCGTTAAAAATCATAGGTATAAATACGACCCAACTGAAAAATCCTTTCAGTTTATATTCACTTCTTGATAAGACATATCCCATCGTTGTGGTCAGTGCAAGTCCAATCAATGTTCCTAAAACAGTGACAAGAGCAGAGATCAGAAGTGCATTTCCAATACTTTTACGTTCATTCCAAAGATAGGAATATGCACTTAACGATAATACTTTCGGGAAAAAGGAATACCCATGTGCCACAAGCTCACTCTCTTTTGTAATGGAAATAATAAATACCAGAATCACCGGAGTAACACATGCAAGTCCAAGGATCAGGAATATCAGGTTAAAAATAATATTGGTTGCCGGTTTGATCCGGTTTAATTTGTTAACTTCTTCTTTTTGTTTTGTCATATCAGCACCTCTTAAATGATCGCGCTGTCGCTGTCAATCTTTGAGACAATATAGTTTGCAAGTAAAATCGTAATGCAACATGCGATCGACTGGAAGAATCCGGCTGCTGCTGTCTTTCCGATCGCAACATTTGTCTGCAGTGCATTGTAAATATAAGTATCAAATGTGGAAGCAACTTTATAAAGCGAGTTCGGGATGCCCTGTGTCACCTGATAGAACAAACCAAAATCGGAGTAGAAAATTTTTCCAACATTTAAAATAAACATCATGATCACGATCGGTTTAATAGATGGGATCGTAATATATTTTGCCTGCTGAAATTTTGTCGCTCCATCGATCACAGCCGCCTCGTACAGGCTTCCATCAATTCCTGTAATACTTGCCAGATAAACGACCATGCTGTATCCGACTGTTTTCCATAGATTCATGATTACTAAGATCAACGGCCAGTATTTTGGATTGGAATACCACTGGATGCCCTGTCCTCCAAAATGTGTAATGATCTGGTTTAAAATTCCTTTGTCTGGAGATAAAAATGCAAATACAAAGTAACTTGCAACTACCCATGACATGAAATGCGGGAAAAACATCAGTGTCTGGTAAACTTTTGACTTAAACTTGCTGTAGATCAGGCTGATCATGATCGCAAGTGTAACCGGGATTACCAGTCCTAAAATAATAAATACGATATTATATAGAATGGTGTTCCGAAGCAGCATCGTAAATGCATTGGACTGTATAAAGAATTTGAAGTTATCAAACCCGCACCATTCACTGTGAAACAGGCTGTAAATAAATCCGTGTCCCGCTGACAGTTTGTAATTCTTAAATGCTATAATGATTCCAAACATTGGCAGGTAACTGAAGATGATAAACCACACCGCTGTCGGCAGCGCAAGGATCGTCAGTTCAGTATCATCTTTCGTCCACCTTTTTTTCTTTATATTGGTCTTTTTCCTGCCAGCCATTTTATCATCTCCCTCGTTGTTATTGCGTTATCATTTGTTGCATTTATAAGTTATCATTTTTCACATGTATTGTCAATATAATATCCTACTTTCTTGTTGCTTTTTCCGTTGTGCATAACATTTTATAGCTTTTTTTAGTTATTATTTACAATATAATTGACTTTTTTGTTATCTTTTGTTAACATATTATTGTAACTATTTAGATGTTAATAATATAAATTAAAGTTTACATTATTAGTTAACATTTTTAATATCTTTTGTTCATGCACGATATTTGTGATATGATAAGAACGATACCAGAAAAGAAAGGAGTTTCTTATGTCGAAAGTAACGATGCAGGATATTGCAGACGCCCTTGGGACCTCCCGTGTTACCGTCTGGAAAACATTTAACCACCGTCCGGGTGTTTCTGATGAAATGAAGGAAAAAATCATAGCAAAAGCACACGAACTTGGATACGACAAACTTCCCTCTGAACCACATTTCACAGAGGTTCCAAAGGCAAAAACTGTTTCTTTGGTTGTTTCGCGCCCGGATTCCTCTATTTTTTGGACAAACATCATTCACCGTATGGCACAGGAACTTTCTTTATCCAACATCAATCTCATGTACACTTATGTTCCAACCTCATGCACTTCTGAATACGAACTGCCAGATGTGCTGAAAGATGATACCGTACAGGGAATCATTGTTTTAAACGTATATGATAAGCATCTTTTAACATTAATCAATGAACTTGAAATACCAAAAGTATTTTTAGATACCGTACCGGAGATCGAACTGAAAACGCTGACCGGAGATCTTTTATTAATTGAAGGGAAATACACAGAACAACAGATCGTAGATCATTTATTTGAAAAAGGCTGCAAACGTATCTCTTTCATCGGGGATATCAATTATGCGCAAACGAACACCGACCGATATCTGGGTTTTTTGGAAAGTCTCAAAAAACATAACTCTCCGCTGATAGAAGATCTTTGTTTTACCGATTCGATCGGAATCGGGCATTATGGAGATTGTATTTTCAACTTTTTAGACAGTCTCGATCCAAATGTCGATGCGATCGTATGTGTCAGTGATTATGTGGCACATTATGTGGAAATGTATTTAGAGGAAAACCCACATCATTTCCATAACGATATCCTGCTGACCGGCTTTGACTGCAGCAAAGAGTATACGAATGTAATCAACAAAGTCACCACCGTAAATGTAAAGAATAACCTTCTTGGGAAACGCCTTGCGATGCAGATCGAATTTCGCATGAATTACCCAGATGCCCCGCCGGAGACTTCCTATATCCGGTATGAGATCATCTATTCGGATATGCCGCTTCCATCCGGGCGCATGAATTGACAATAGATATCCGCCAGAAAAACGTGAAGGTCGAAAAAGCTTAAAAATCGCCTTTGGTGATTCTTCATTGTGGGGCTGCCGCACGCTTAGTGCGACAGCCCCATTTTTTATGGGCTTTAGCCTGTTGAGTGCATCGGAGTTTCTCCAAACGGAGAAATGGA